>ERZ501047.20-NODE-20-length-60375-cov-7.587202_pt1 | contig 60375 bp, 58 predicted proteins | sample MGYA00510868_ERZ501047 | MGnify/ENA primary metagenome ERZ501047 (study PRJEB25958, sample SAMN03398593) | human skin metagenome | study: EMG produced TPA metagenomics assembly of the Human Skin Microbiome Metagenome (human skin metagenome) data set. | reverse complement strand
GCACCCCGCGCGGGGTGCGGCGCCTCCGTCGTGCGCGTGACCGGACCGCCCGGTCGCGCGGCGGCCCGGTCCAGGGCGGCTAGATCCAGACGGCGGGATCGTCATACATCGCGTCGGTCGGGCTCTGGTCCGGCCCCGGGATCCGCACCTGCGCGGGGATGCCGACGGCGACGGCGTTGGCCGGGACGTCCTTGACCACCACGGCGTTGGCGCCGACCTGCGCACCGTCGCCGAGCGTGATGGCGCCGAGGACGCGGGCGCCCGACCCGATCGTGACACCGTTGCCCAGCGTGGGGTGACGCTTGCCCTTGGCGAGCGAGCGGCCGCCGAGGTTGACGCTGTTGTAGAGCATGCAGTCGTCGCCGATCTCGGCCGTCTCGCCGATGACGACGCCCATGCCGTGGTCGATGAAGAACCGCCGACCGATCGTCGCACCCGGGTGGATCTCCACGCCGGTCAGGGCCCGCGTCACGTTGGACAGCAGGCGCGCCGGCAGCCGCAGCGACGGGCGCTGCCACAGCTGGTGCGTCACACGGTGGGACCACACCGCGTGCAGGCCCGGCGAGACCAGGGCCATCTGCAGGCGACCGGTCGCCGCCGGGTCCCTCTCGATCGCAGCGTCGAGGTCCTCCAGGACCCCGGCCACGAAGCCCACGCCACCCTGACGCTGGGTCACGAGCGGGGCGAGGTTGACGTCGGCCTTGGCGCGGTGGGCCGCGGCGGTGGTGAACGTCGTCATGTCATCAGCTCATCTCGTGTGGCGGCGGGTGGTTCGGCATACGGCCGATCAGGAGGTGATGCCCTCGAACAGCACGGTGGACAGGTAGCGCTCACCGAAGGAGGGGATGATGACCACGATCGTCTTGCCGGCGTTCTCGGGCCGGGCGGCGACCTGGGCGGCGGCGTAGAGCGCGGCGCCGGAGGACAGACCGACGAGCAGGCCCTCCTGGGTCGCGGCCTTGCGGGCCCACTCGACCGACTGGTCGATGTTGACGTCGATGACCTCGTCGTAGATCTTGGTGTCGAGGACCTCGGGGACGAAGTTGGCGCCGATGCCCTGGATCTTGTGCGGGCCGGCCTGACCGCCGTTGAGGATGGCGGACTCGGCGGGCTCGACGGCGATCATCTGCACGCCGGGCTTGCGCTCCTTGAGCACCTGGCCGACGCCGGTGATGGTCCCGCCGGTGCCGATACCCGCGACCACGATGTCGACCTTGCCGTCGGTGTCGGCCCAGATCTCCTCGGCCGTCGTGCGGCGGTGGACCTCGGGGTTGGCGGCGTTCGCGAACTGACGCGCCAGCACGCCCTGGCGCTCGGCGACGATCTCCTCGGCCTTGTTGACGGCGCCCTTCATGCCCTCCGAGCCCGGGGTGAGGACCAGCTCGGCGCCGTACGCCTTGAGCAGGGCCTTGCGCTCGGCACTCATGGTCTCCGGCATGGTCAGGACGACCTTGTAGCCGCGGGCCGCACCCACCATGGCCAGCGCGATCCCGGTGTTGCCCGAGGTCGCCTCGACGATGGTGCCGCCCGGCTCGAGCTCGCCGGACTGCTCGGCCGCGTCCACGATGGCCACGCCGATCCGATCCTTCACCGAGTTCGCGGGGTTGTAGAACTCGAGCTTCGCCGCGACGGTGGTGCCGCTGTCCTTGGTGTCGATGATGCGGTTGATGCGCACCAGGGGGGTGCGTCCGACGATGGAAGTGACGTCGTCGTGGATGGGCATGGGGCGTTCTCCGCTCTCTCGATGGCTGAAGGCCGCGTGGGCCCTGTCGTGTTCTCGTGCGCGGCAACGTCCGGGACGAGAAGGTGATTCCCACGTTATCGCTTGTCCAACATTGTGTTATGCCACGCGGGATGACGCAGCCGCATCCCAGGGACCGGACCCGACCGGGCTAGCGATCCCCGTCACACATCACTCGTCAGACGTGCCGCCATGTCACTACCCGACCGTAGGATCACCGCATGTCAGCGCTGCAGACCACAGCCCTCGTGCTGTGCTTCGTGATCCCGAGCATCGGGTGGATCCTGCTCTTCCGGCAGGTGTTCCGGTTCACCAGGCTCTTTCGCACCGGCCGGCCCGACCCGACGCGCACCGGCGAGCCGGCCAAGCGGACGATGACCCTGGTCCGAGAGTTCCTGGGCCACACGCGCATGGCGCGGCTGCCCTGGGTCTCCATAGCGCACTGGTTCACGGCGCTGTCCTTCCTCATCCTGTTCGCGACGCTGGTCAACGCCTTCTTCCAGCTCATCTGGCCGGACTTCCGGCTGCCGATCATCGGCACCTTCCCGCCCTTCGAGTGGCTGATCGAGCTCTTCACGGTCGGCGGCTTCCTCGGGATCATCCTGCTGATCGTGGTGCGCCAGCGTCAGCACCCGCGCAGCGCCGCTGGCGAGCACGGCCGCCGCAGCCGCTTCTTCGGGTCGACCTGGTGGCAGGCCTACTACGTCGAGTTCACGATCCTCGCGGTCACCATCTGCATCGCCCTGCTGCGCACCCTCGAGGCCGCTCACGTCGAGCGCCTGCACCCGGGCACCAACATCGCGCTCCACTTCCCGCTGACGGGGTGGATGCGCGGCATGTGGGGCGGTCTGAGCATCGCCGGGATCGAGGAGGCGATCTACCTCGTCGCGATGATCAAGATCCTCGTGTCCTTCGCCTGGATGATCACCATCGCCCTGCAGCCCACCATGGGCGTGGCCTGGCACCGCTTCCTCGCCTTCTTCAACATCTGGTTCAAGCGCAACGCCGACGGGCGGACCGCGCTGGGCGCGCTGCAGCCCATGACCATCGACGGCAAGCCCTTCTCCATGGACGCCATGGAGGAGATGGACGAGGACACCTCGATGGGTGTCGCCAAGGCCGAGGACCTCACCTGGAAGCAGCTGCTCGACGTCACCACCTGCACCGAGTGCGGCCGCTGCCAGTCGCAGTGCCCCGCGTGGAACACCGACAAGCCCCTGTCCCCCAAGCTGCTCGTGATGACGCTGCGCGACCACGCGCACGCCAAGGCACCGTGGATGATGGCCTCGGAGGAGGCCCGGGCAGGGCTGCCGGAGCACACCAAGGCGCTCGCGCACATGCCCCTCGTCGGCCAGACCGGGTATGACATGGAGCACCCCCTCACGGCATACGACGCACTCGGCCCCGAGGCCGTCATCGACGAGGACGTGCTGTGGTCCTGCACGACCTGCGGCGCGTGCGTCGAGCAGTGCCCCGTCGACATCGAGCACGTGGACACCATCGTCGACCTGCGGCGCAACCAGGTGCTGATCGAGTCGGCCTTCCCCGCCGAGCTGGGCGGACTCTTCAAGAACATGGAGTCCAAGGGCAACCCTTGGGGCATGGCGCAGCGCGCCCGCCTCGACTGGGCCAAGGACCTGCCGTTCCCGGTCAAGCAGGTCGGCAAGGACGTCGAGGACCTGTCCGAGGTGGACTACCTCTTCTGGGTGGGCTGCGCCGGTGCCTTCGAGGACCGCGCCAAGAAGACCTCGCGCGCCGTTGCCGAGCTCCTGGACACCGCGGGTGTCAGCTTCGCCGTGCTGGGTGACGGCGAGACCTGCACCGGTGACTCCGCCCGCCGCGCGGGCAACGAGGTCCTCTTCCAGATGCTCGCGCAGCAGAACGTCGAGCAGCTCAACGAGGCCGGTGCGACGAAGATCGTCGTGACCTGCGCCCACTGCTTCAACACCATCAAGAACGAGTACCCACAGGTCGGCGGCAGCTACGAGGTGCTGCACCACACGCAGCTGCTCAACCGTCTCGTGCGCGAGAAGCGCCTCGTGCCGGTGTCGCGCCCGGCCGAGGACGCGCGCAAGTCCACCGCCAAGAACCCCGCCTCGAGCGCACCCGTCGTGACCTACCACGACCCCTGCTACCTGGGGCGGCACAACAACGTCTATGCCCCACCCCGCGAGCTCATCGGTTCGCTCCCCGGCGTCGAGCTGCGCGAGATGCCCCGCCACGGCGAGACGTCCTTCTGCTGCGGCGCCGGCGGTGCCCGCATGTGGATGGAGGAGAAGCTCGGCACCCGCATCAACATGAACCGCACCGAGGAGGCGCTCGCCACGGGCGCCGACCGGATCGCGGTGGGCTGCCCCTTCTGCCGCGTCATGCTCTCCGACGGCGTCACCGCCAAGGAGGCCGACGATGCCTCCGTCGAGCAGGTGGAGGTCGTCGACGTCGCGCAGATGCTGCTCGCTGCGGTCCGGCGCGGCGACGAGGTCGAGGCTCCCGTCGAGGAGGCGGCAGCGGCAGCGGCGGCCTGCCGCTCGGCGGTCGCGCGGGCGCGGTCCCCCTTGGTCGTCGCTCGTGAGCCCGTCGAGCCCTTCTTCCTCGCCATGGTCCTCCCCTAGCCCTGCCGCGTCATCAAGGTCTCGAGGTCGGCCTTCAGGTCACCGAGCGGGGTCGGGTTGGTCCACACCACCACCGCCCTCGCGTCCTTGCCGAACCCGATCACCTGGGTGCCGTGCACCACCTCGTAGCCGCCGGAGGGCAGCTGCTTCGCCTCCGTCACCGGCACGCCGACGCTCTCCGCGGCCGAGGTGATCACACCCAGGTCACCGGTCAGGCCGATGAACTCCGGGTCGATGCGGTCGAGGTAGGCCTTCAGCACCGGCGGCGTGTCACGGGCCGGGTCGGTGGTCACCAGGAGCACCCGCACCTTGGCGCGCTGCGCCGGGGGGAGCCGGTTCTTGGCGCCGGCGATGTCGGCCAGGATCCCGGTGCAGACGTCGGGGCAGTTCGAGTAGCCGAAGAACACCACGGTCACGGGCTGGGTCGCCGGTCGCGCGGCCGAGCCTGTCCGCAGGTCGTACGGCTGCCCGCTGGTGTCGGTGAGCGTCACCTGCGGCAGCGGGTACGCCCTGGCGGGGTCCAGCTCCGCCCCCCGGTAGGTCGACGACCCGGGGCCGGTGCTCACGACCACCGGGCCGGGGCCCCCCGGGGCGGTGGGCGCGGCGCAGGCTCCGGCCGCCAGCACGACGGCCATCAGCCCGACGAAGGCGCCCCTCACCGCGCCCGCACACCCTGGGCGAGGTCGGCGACGACCTCCCGCAGCGCGGTCAGGTCAGCCGGCGTGCCGGCGTCCTCCGCGGCGAGCAGGGTCTTCACGAACGCCGAGCCGACGATGGCGGCGTCGGCGTGCTCGACGACCGAGCGGGCCTGCTCGCCGTTCGAGACGCCCAGCCCGACGCCCACGGGCAGCCCTGGGGCGAGCTCGCGCACCCGCGCGACCAGCCGCGGCGCGGCATCGGAGGTCTCGGTGCGGGTGCCGGTGACGCCCATCACCGCGGTCGCGTACACCCAGCCCCGGCAGGCGGCGACCGTGCTCTTGATGCGCTCGTCGCCGGACGACGGCGAGACCAGGAACACCCGGTCCAGCCCGTACGTGTCGGAGCAGGCGACCCACTCCTCCGCCTCGTCGGGCGTCAGGTCGGGCGTGATCAGCCCCGCCCCGCCGGCGGAGGCGAAGTCGCGGCAGAACCGCTCCACGCCGTAGCGCTCCACGAGGTTCCAGTACGTCATCGTCAGCGCCGGCGTGCCCGTCGCCGCGACGGCCTCGACGGCCCGGAAGATGTCCTTGGTGCGCACGCCGCGCTCCAGGGCGCTGGTGCCCGCCCGCTGGATCGCGGGACCGTCCATCACGGGGTCGGAGTAGGGCATCCCGATCTCGATGACGTCGCAACCGGTGCCGTCGACGCCCTCGGTGAGCGCCACCAGCGCCTTGATCGAGGTGTCCACGTCGGGGAAGCCGATCGGCAGGTAGCCGACGAGCGCGCCGCGCCCCTCCGCCTTCGCCGCCGCGAACGTCTGGCCCGAGCGGCCGAGCCGGTGGTCCACCGCGCCGCCCGTCACTTCTCACCGCCGGTGGTCTCGTCGACCGAGCCGTCCAGGCCGAACCACCGGATGGCGGTGGCCACGTCCTTGTCGCCGCGGCCGGACAGGCTGACGACCAGCAGCGGCCGGGCGTCCGGGTCCTGCTCGCTGAGGCGTCGCCCGACGCGTACGGCACCGGCGAGCGCGTGCGCGGACTCGATCGCGGGCATGATCCCCTCGGTGCGGGTGAGGAGCAGGAACGCCTCCATGGCCTCGGCGTCGGTCACCGGCTCGTACGTGGCGCGACGCGTGTCGGCCAGCCATGCGTGCTCGGGGCCCACGCCCGGGTAGTCGAGACCGGCGGAGATCGAGTGCGACTCCTTGGTCTGCCCGTCCTCGTCCTGCAGCACGTACGTGCGCATGCCGTGCAGCACCCCCACCTCACCCGCGGTGATGGTGGCGGCGTGCCGGCCGGTCTCCACGCCGTCGCCACCCGCCTCGAAACCCATCAGCGCGACGGACCCGTCGTCGACGAAGTCGGCGAACATCCCCATGGCGTTCGAGCCCCCGCCGACACAGGCCAGCACGGCGTCCGGCAACCGGTCGTACCGGTCGAGGACCTGCGCCCGGGCCTCGGTGGAGATGATGCGCTGGAAGTCGCGCACGATCTCGGGGAACGGGTGGGGGCCGCCGACGGAGCCGATCAGGTAGTGGGTGTGGTCGACGGTGGCGACCCAGTCGCGCAGGGCCTCGTTCATCGCGTCCTTGAGGGTGCGCGAGCCGGACTGCACCGCGACCACCTTGGCGCCCAGCAGCTGCATGCGAGCGACGTTGAGGGCCTGCCGGTCGGTGTCGACCTCGCCCATGTACACCACGCACTCCAGGCCGAGCAGCGCGGCCGCGGTGGCGGTGGCCACGCCGTGCTGACCCGCCCCGGTCTCGGCGATCACCCGGGTCTTGCCCATCCGCTTCGCGAGCAGCGCCTGGCCGAGCACGTTGTTGATCTTGTGCGACCCGGTGTGGTTGAGGTCCTCCCGCTTGAGCAGGACCAGCGCGTTGCCGCAGTGCTCGCTGAAGCGCGCCGCCTCGGTGAGCGGCGACGGACGGCCCGCGTAGTCGGTCAGCAGGCGCGTCAGCTCACCGGTGAACTCTGGGTCGGCCAGGGCCGCGCGGTACTCGGTCTCGAGCTGGTCCAGGGCGGCGAAGAGCGCCTCCGGCACGAACCTGCCACCGAAGCGGTCGTAGTGTCCCCGGGCGTCGGGGAGGGGGCGCGACATGGTGTCGTCCTTTCAGCGGGATGCCGCGAGCGTACCTGCCGCGCGCAGCCGGGCGACCGCCTCGCCCGGGGCGTGGTCACGCACCAGGGCCTCCCCCACCAGCACCGCGTCGGCCCCAGCCGACGCGGCGGCGGCCGCGTCGTCGGCGGTGAGGATGCCCGACTCCGCCACGCGTACGGCACTGCGGGGGATGCCCTCCGCGAGGCGGGCGAACATGCCGGGGTCGACGTCGAGCGTCTTGAGGTTGCGGTTGTTGACGCCGAGCAGCGTCGCACCGGCCGCCACGGCCCGCTCGACCTCCCCGGCGGTGTGCACCTCGACGAGGGCCGTCATGCCCAGCTCCTCGGCGAGCGACTTGAGCGAGACCAGCCGGTCGTCGTCGAGGGCGGCCACGATCAGCAGCACGAGGTCGGCACCGTGGGCGCGGGCCTCCCACACCTGGTAGTCCTCGACCATGAAGTCCTTGCGCAGCACCGGGATGGTGACCGCGGCGCGGACGGCGTCGAGATCGGTCAGAGAGCCCCGGAACCGCCGCTGCTCGGTCAGCACGGAGATCACCGCTGCGCCCGCGTCCTGGTAGGTGCGGGCGAGGTCGGCCGGCTCCGGGATATCGGCCAGGTGGCCCTTGGACGGCGAGGCGCGCTTCACCTCGGCGATCACCGACAGCCCGGGCGCGCGGAGGGCCGGCAACGGGTCGAGCGCCGCCGGTGCGGCTGCCGCCAGGCGCCGCAGCTCGCTCAGGGGCACCTCGCCCTGCCGGGCCGCCAGGTCGTCTCGGACGCCGGCGATGATGCCGTCCAGCACGGTCTCGCTCATGGGGCTCCTCTCGTCAGGGCCAGTCTGGGACCCGCCTCTGACACTTTGCCCAGCGGGCGCAGGGTTCGCCTCGCCGCGAGCCGCGACCAGGTCAGCACAAAGCGCTGGGTGTCACTCCTCGACGATGGGCTGCCCGAACCCGAGGGCGCGCAACGTCACGGTCGCGATGAGAGCGACCGCGACCACGACGAAACCGGCGATCACGACGGGGCGGCTCGGCAGCAGGAACCCGACCGTGCCGATGATGGCGCCCAGCAGCGTGAGCATGGCGCCGGCCCAGCTCGCCACCGTCTTTCCGTGGTGGGCCTCCGTGGGCTGGCGGCGGAGCCGGGGCTCGGTCATCTCCGACAGCCGCGGCTCGACCTGCGCCGGCCTCTCGTCGGCCGTCACGACGGCGTGCCGGGGGGCCGCGGCCGGAGCGTCCTGCCGGGCAGGCTCGGTGGTGAGGGCGCGCGCGCCGGTGCGGTCGGTCGCGTGGGCCTCACGGCGGCCTGCGGCCTCGTCGGGCATGCCGACCTCGTCCCGATCGACGACCTTGCTCATGGGCTGCTCCTTCGTGGTGTGCCGCCATTCTCGCCCGACAAGGCCGGGCGCCGCCAGTCACACGCCCGGTCCCGGCCGGCTCGAGTCACAGCCGGCGCATCCGGTCGGCACCGCGCACGGCCCGTACCACCGCCGCGGCCTTGTTCACGGTCTCGGTGTCCTCGGTCTCCGGGTCGGAGTCGGCGACCACACCGGCGCCGGCCTGCACGTACGCGACGCCGCCCTTCATCAGCGCCGTGCGGATCGCGATGGCCGTGTCGGCGTTGCCGGCCAGGTCGAAGTAGCCCACCGCTCCCCCGTACACGCCGCGCCGGCTCCGCTCCAGGCGGTCGATGATCTCCATGGCCCGCACCTTGGGCGCACCCGAGAGGGTGCCCGCGGGGAACCCGGCGAGAGTCGCCTCCAGCGCCGTACGCCCCGGGGCGAGCTCGCCGGTCACCTCCGCCTCCAGGTGCATCACGTGGGAGTAGCGGCGCACCCGCATGAACTCGTGCACCTTCACCGACCCCGGCACGCTCACCCGCCCGACGTCGTTGCGACCGAGGTCCACGAGCATCAGGTGCTCGGCCGCCTCCTTCTCGTCGGCGAGCAGCTCCGCCTCGTACGCGGCGTCCTCCTCCGGCGTCGCCCCGCGCGGCTTGGTGCCGGCGATGGGGTGGATGACCACCTGCCCGTCGCGCACGGTGACCAGCGCCTCCGGGCTGGCGCCGACGATGGCGAAGCCGTCGAGGCGCAGCAGGAACATGTACGGCGAGGGGTTACCGCGCCGCAGCAGCCGGTAGACGTCGAGCGGGTCGGCCTCGGTCGCGACCTCGAAGCGCTGGCTGGGCACGACCTGGAACGCCTCGCCGGCGCGGATCTCCTCCACGCACTCGCGGACCATGCTCTGGAACTCCTCGCTGGTGCGCTGCCGCACGAGCTCGGCGTCGCCGGCGTCGAGCACCTCGGTGAGCAGGGGCGCCGCGGGCTGGGCCAGCGCGGCCACGAGCGCCTCGACGCGGCTCACCGCGTCGGCGTACGCCTCCTCCAGCCGTTCCTCGGAGTCGTCGAAGTTGACCGCGTTGGCGATCAGCCAGACGTCGCCGGTGTGGTGGTCGAGGGCGGCGAGGTCGCCGACCAGCAGCATGGTCAGCTCGGGCACCCCGAGGTCGTCGACGCAGGTGTCGGGCAGGCGCTCCAGGCGGCGTACGACGTCGTAGCCGAGGTAGCCGACGAAGCCCGACGTCAGCGGGGGCAGGCCGGGCTCGGGCTCGGTGTGGAGCATGGTGAGGCTGGCCGCCAGCGCCGCCAGCGGGTCGGCGTCGTCGGGCAGCCCGGTGAGGGGACGACCCGTCCAGACCGCCCGCCCCTCGGCGGCTGACAGCGTGGCCAGGGCGTTCACGCCGATGAACGACCAGCGGCTGAGCACGCCCTGGGCGGCCGACTCCAGCAGGAAGGTGCCGGGGCGGGTGCCGCACAGCTGGTGGAACAGACCCACGGCGGTGAGCCCGTCGGCCTGCAGCCGGGTGTGCACGGAGACCACCCGGGCGCCGGCCTCGGCGGCGGCTCGGAAGCCGGCGGCGTCAGGGACGATGACGGGCATCTCAGGCCTCCTCGGCGAGCAGCTGGGCGCCGGCGTCGAAGCACGTCGGCTCGCCGGTGTGGCAGGCAGGGCCGACCTGGTCGACCGTGAGCAGGATGGTGTCGTCGTCGCAGTCGAGCCGCACCGTGCGTACGTGCTGGGTGTGACCTGACGTCTCGCCCTTCACCCAGTACTCCTGGCGCGAGCGCGACCAGTACGTGGCGCGCCGCGTCTCGATGGTGCGGCGCAGCGCCTCGTCGTCCATCCAGGCGAGCATCAGCACCGCCCGGGAGGTCGCGTCCTGCACGATCGCCGGGCGGAGCGCGCCGGAGGCCTGCTGGGGGTCAGCCATGCGGGTCATTCTGGCGGAGTCAGGACCGGTCGGCCGCACGGGTCCAGCGGGCAGGCATCCTCGCAGCCGCGATCGATCCGAACCGCGCGCATGCAGGCTGCGCGGATCGATCCGGGCTGTGAGGATGAGGAGAGCGCGGGGGGGTGGACGGGCCGTACGCGACCGGGGAGCAGGTGGTTAGGGTGACGGCATGACCTTCGCGACGAACGAGCGCCGGGCCCTGTGCGACGAGGCGCTCCGCGCCGGCCCTGACGCGCCGACCCTGTCGGGTGACTGGGCGGTGGCACACCTGGTCGCGCACCTGTACGTGCGGGAGGCCGACCCGGTCGGCGCCGCGGGCATCATGGTCAAGCCGCTGGCCGAGGTGACCGCGAAGCGCATGGCGCACGCCCTCGACAGGCACGGGTTCGAGGGGCTGGTCGACCGGGTGCGCAACGGCCCCGGGCGCTGGTCGCTGTTCGCCCTGGGCGCCGTCGACGAGCAGGCCAACTCGGTAGAGATGTACGTCCACCACGAGGACATCCGCCGCGCCAACGAGACCCCCGCCGGCCCGCGCGACCTCGGTGCCGAGGTCGAGGACGCGATGTGGAAGCGGCTCGGCCTGATGGGGCGGCTGCTGTTCCGGCGCTGCTCCACCGGGGTGGTGCTGGAGCGTTCCGACAGCGGGGACACCCATCGCGCGACGAGCGGCAACCCCACCGTCACGCTGGTCGGCAAGCCGAGCGAGATCGTCCTGTACGCCTACGGGCGGACGTCCGTCGCCGACGTCCAGGTGCTCGGCGACGCCGACGCGGTCACCGCCTTCTGCCGGGCAGACCTCTCGATCTGAGGCTGGGCGGAGACCCGAGCCCCGGTCGAGCAAAGCCGGTCCGGTCCGCCGGTCGAGCAAGGCGGGCCCGAGCTTGCGAGGGTCCGCCGCGTCGAGACCCGACCTGACCGAGCGGAGCGAGGTCAGGGCCCGGCACCGCCCAGCATCGGGGCGGCGGGAACCATCGGCATCCACCAGCAGAGGCACCCGAACCAGGCAGACGCGCCGAGATCCGGGTGAACGCGTGCGACCCGCTGGACCAGTGGTCTCGACGCGCCGGACCCTCGCCAGCTCCGACCTGCCCTGCTCCGCCAGCGCTGGCGGTCTCAGCCTCCCAGGCGGGCCAGGATCAGCGCCCGTACGGCACCGGCATCGGCCTGACCGCGCATCTGCTTCATCACCGCTCCGATGAGCGCGCCGACGGCCTGCACCTTGCCGTCGCGGATCTTCTGCGCGGCGTCGGGATCGGTGGCGATGGCGGCGTCGACGGCGGCCTCCAGGGCTCCGGTGTCGGAGACCACCTTCAGCCCCCGCGACTCCACGACCTCGGCAGGCTCACCTTCGCCCGCCAGCACCCCGTCGAGCACCTGGCGGGCCAGCTTGTCGTTCACCACGCCCTCGTCGACGAGCGCCTGCACCCCGGCCACCTGGGCCGGCGTGATGGGCAGCGAGGCCAGGTCCGTACCCGCCTCGTTCGCGCGCCGCGCCAGCTCACCGAGCCACCACTTGCGCGCGGAGGCCGGCGAGGCACCCGCGGCCACCGTGTCGGCGACCAGGTCGACCGCCTCAGCGGCGAGCACGTCGCCCATCTCCCGCTCGGAGTAACCCCACTCCACGCGCAGCCGTGCGGTCCTCTCGGCGGGCGGCTCCGGCAGAGTACGGCGGAGCTCCTCGACCCACTCCCGCGACGGCGCCACCGGCACCAGGTCCGGCTCGGGGAAGTAGCGGTAGTCCTCCGCCTCCTCCTTGGAGCGGCCGGGGGCCGTGAACCCGCCGGTCTCCTGCCAGTGCCGGGTCTCCTGCTTCACCGTGCCGCCGTCGCTGAGCACGGCCGCCTGCCGGCAGATCTCGTAGCGCAGCGCGCGCTCCACCGAGCGCAGCGAGTTCACGTTCTTGGTCTCCGTGCGCGTGCCGAGCGGCGCCGACGGGTCGGGCCGCAGCGACACGTTGGCGTCGCAGCGGAGCGAGCCCTGCTCCATCCGTACGTCGGACACCCCCAGCGAGCGCAGCATGTCGCGCAGGTACGTGACGTAGGCGCGCGCCACCTCCGGCGCCTTCTCCCCCGCGCCCTCGATCGGCCGGGTGACGATCTCGATCAGCGGCACGCCGGCGCGGTTGTAGTCGAGCAGCGAGTGGTCGGCGCCGTGGATGCGGCCGGTGGCGCCGCCCACGTGCAGCGACTTGCCCGTGTCCTCCTCCATGTGGGCCCGCTCGATCGGGATCGTGTACGTCTCCCCGTCGACCTCCACCTCGACGCGCCCGTCGTACGCGATGGGCTCGTCGTACTGGCTGGTCTGGAAGTCCTTGGGCATGTCGGGGTAGAAGTAGTTCTTGCGGGCGAACCGCGACCACTCCGCGATCTGGCAGTTGAGCGCCAGGCCGATCCGGATCGCCGACTCCACCGCGCTGCCGTTGACCACCGGCAGCGACCCCGGCAGGCCGAGGCAGACCGGGCAGGTCTGCGTGTTGGGCTCGGCGCCGAACGCGGTCGAGCAGCCGCAGAACATCTTGCTGGCCGTGCTCAGCTCGACGTGCACCTCGAGGCCGAGCACGGGGTCGTACGTGGCCATCGCCTCGTCGAAGTCCATCACCGCATCGCTCATCGGGCCGTCTCCTTCGTGGCGAGCGAGCCGGGCAGCGCCGGCAGCGAGTCGAGCACGTTCGGCAGGGCCGCCTCCAGGGCCGCGCCGACGCGGTAGAGCCGGTCGTCGGCCATCGGCGGTGCCATCACCTGGAAGCCGACCGGGAGCCCGTCCTCGGGCGCCAGACCGGCCGGGAACGACGCCGCGCAACCGCCGGACATGTTGCTGGGGATCGTGCAGAGGTCCGCCTTGTACATGGCGAGCGGGTCGTCGGCACGCTCCCCCAGCCGGAACGCCGTGGTGGGCGTCGAGGGCGAGACCAGCACGTCGACCTTCTCGAAGGCCGCGTCGAAGTCGCGCGAGATCAGCGTGCGCACCTTCTGGGCAGACCCGTAGTACGCGTCGTAGTACCCGCTCGACAACGCGTACGTGCCGAGGATGATGCGCCGCTTCACCTCGTCGCCGAACCCCCGGCCGCGGGTGAGGTTCATGACCTCCTCCGCCGACCGGGTGCCGTCGTCGCCGACCCGCAGGCCGTACCGCATGGCGTCGAACCGCGCCAGGTTGCTCGACACCTCGCTCGGCATGATCAGGTAGTACGCCCCAAGGGCGTAGTCGAAGCTCGGGCAGGACACCTCGACCACCTCGGCGCCCAGCCCCTGCAGCAGCTCGACGGCCTCGGTGAAGCGCTGCTCCACGCCGGGCGCGTACCCCTCGCCGCCGAGCTCGCGCACCACGCCGATCCTCATGCCGCGCACGTCACCCTCGCGCGCCGCCTGCACCACCGGCGGCAGGGGCGCGTCGATCGAGGTGGAGTCGCGGGGGTCGTACCCGCCCATCACCTCGTGCAGCAGGGCCGCGTCGAGCACCGTACGGGCGCACGGGCCCGGCGTGTCCAGCGAGGAGGCCATGGCGATCAGGCCGTAGCGGGAGGTGCCGCCGTAGGTGGGCTTCACGCCGACCGTGGCCGTCACCGCGGCCGGCTGCCGGATGGAGCCGCCGGTGTCGGAGCCGACCGTGAGCGGGGCCTCGTACGCCGCCAGCGCGGCCGACGACCCGCCGCCGGACCCGCCGGGGATGCGGTCCAGGTCCCAGGGGTTGTGCGTCGGCCCGTACGCGGAGTTCTCGGTCGAGCTGCCCATCGCGAACTCGTCCATGTTGGTCTTGCCCAGCACCACCATCCCGGCGTCGTGCAGGCGCTGCACGGTGGTCGCGTCGTAGGGCGGCAGCCACCCCTGGAGGATCTTGGACCCGCTGGTGGTGGGCACGCCGCGGGTGCAGAACGCGTCCTTGACCCCGACCGGTACGCCGGCCAGCAGTCCCAGCCGTTCCCCGGCGGCGCGACGCTCGTCGACCGCCCGGGCGGCGGCCAGCGCACGCTCGCCGTCGACGTGCAGGAAGGCGTGGACGGCCCCGTCGACGGCGGCGATCTGGTTCAGGTGGGCCTGCGTCAGCTCGACTGACGAGACCTCTCCGGCGGCCAGCCGGGCCGCCATCTCGGCAGCGGTGGCGGTGATGCTCATGCGTCCTCCCCCAGGATCCTGGGCACCCGGAACCGGTCGTCCTCGGCGGCCGGCGCCATGGCCAGCACCTCCTCGCGCGGCAGCGAGGGGGTCACCACGTCGTCGCGGAAGACGTTGGTGAGCGGCAGCGCGTGCGTCGTGGGCGGCACGTCGGCCGTGGCGATCTCCGAGACCCGCGCCACCGACTCCAGGATCACGTCGAGCTGCGGCGCCAGGTGCGCCTGCTCGTCCGCGCTGAGGTCGATCCGGGCAAGCCGGGCCAGCCTGCCGACGTCGTCGGGTGTGAGCGGCACAGGTCCTCCTTCAGGGATGCGGTTCGCCATGCTATCGGTGCCCCTCCCCGCCCCGAGACCCGGGTCCAGCACGGGCCAGCGCCCACGCGCCCCGGCCCGTACGCAACCGCCAGCCCCGAAGGGGACGGCGAGCCCCACAGAGGGAACACGCCTTGCCACCGCTAGGTTCAGGGATGCCGTCGGGCAATGTCCCAGCCGTGTCGCCGCTGAGATGAGACCGTCGCTACGGGTGCGTGCGCAAAGATGGGCCCATGCTCCTGTTGCGCGTGCAGCTCCCCGACCGGCCCGGGTCGCTCGGCGCTGTCGCCAGTGCCATGGGTACCGTCGGAGCCGACATCCTGGCAGTCGAGATCGTCGACCGCGGCCCTGGGTACGCCGTCGACGACTTCATCCTCACCACCCCGGGCACCACCCTGGCCGACACCCTGGTGAGCGCCTGCGCAGGCATCGAGGGCGTCCGCGTGCTGTGGGTCTCGCGCTACCACAACGACTGGGGCGTGGAGTCGGACATCGCGACCCTCAACCGGATGGTCGAGGACCCGAAGCGGGCCGGCGAGATCCTCACCCAGGAGGCCCCCGTCGTCTTCCACTCCTCGTGGGCGATGCTGGTCGACGTCGACAACCGGCGGGTCCTCTCCCGCAGCCGGATCGCGCCGGAGATCGACGGCGTCGACCTGGCGCTGCTGGGCCGGATGGACAACGTGTACGCCACCGAGCTGGAGCCCGAGTGGCTGCCCGGCTGGGGCGAGACCCTGATCGCGGTGGCCCCGCTCGGCAACGGCCGCAGCATCGTCATCGGGCGCCAGGGCGGCCCGGAGTACCTGCCCGCGGAGCTCGCCCGGCTGCGGCACCTGGCCACTCTGGCCGACTCCTGAGGGAGGCTCCCGCGTCGGGTGTCAGCCGTTGATCGCGGTGAAGACGTAGTACCCGAGCCCGAACAGCGCTGCCGCGGCAACGACGAACGCGAGCGACACCCACAGCCGCATCCACTTCTTGGACCGGGTGGTCGGCACCGCCGCCGGGCCCCAGTCACCGATCTTCGGCTGCGCCCGGGCAGGGGTCGAGCCGTGGAGGTCGAGGTCGGTGAAGACGCGGCGAGGCACGAGGGTCAGTGTACGGAGGGTCGCGCCAGGGCTACTCCGCCCGTACATGCCCTGCCGCGGCGTCCGGGCCACCCTCCAGCAGCGCCTCGAACCCGGCGGCGTCGAGGATCGGGCGCTTGAGGGCCACCGCCTTGTCGTACTTCGAGCCGGCGTTCTCCCCCACCACCACGTAGTCGGTGGACCTCGACACCGAGCCCGCCGCCTTGCCGCCGCGGGACACCACGGCCTCAGTGGCCCCGTCGCGGGAGTACCCGGGCAGCGAGCCCGTCACCACCACGGTCAGACCGGCCAGCGTCTGGGGCAGCTGCTCCCCCGGCTCGGGCTCCTCTCCCGGCAGCATGGCCCCGGCCGCTTGCCACTTCGCCACGATCTCGCGGTGCCAGTCGACGGTGAACCACTCCCGGATCGAGCTCACCAGCGTCGGCCCGAGCCCCGGCACCGCGGCCAGGTCCTCCTCGGTGGCGGCCTCCAGCGCCTCGATGGTGGGGAACGCGGCGGCCACGTCGGGCGCCACGCCCTTGCCGATGTGCCGGATCGACAACGCGACCAGGAAGCGCGCGAAGGGCCGCGTCCGCGCCGCGTCCAGCTCGGTCAGCAGCCGGCGGCCGTTGGCCGACAGGGCTCCCGAGCGGGTGCGGAAGAAGTCGCTCTTGAGCAGGTCGTCCTCGGTCAGCGCGAACAGGTCGCCCTCGTCGGTGACCAGCCCGGCGTCCAGCAGCGCCTGGGCCGCCTTCCAGCCCAGCACCTCGATGTCCAGCGCCTGCCGGGAGGCCAGGTGGAACAGCCGCTCCACGAGCTGCGCCGGGCAGGAGCGCTGGTTCGGGCAGCGCAGGTCGGCGTCGCCCTCCTTCTCGTACGCGAGCGTGGTGCCGCACGCCGGGCACTCGGTCGGCATCACGAACGCACGCTCGGAGCCGTCCCGCAGCGCCACCACGGGGCCGAGCACCTCGGGGATCACGTCGCCGGCCTTGCGCAGCACGACGGTGTCGCCGATCAGCACGCCCTTGCGGGTCACCTCCGACGCGTTGTGGAGCGTGGCCTGCGCGACGGTGCTGCCGGCGACCTGCACGGGCTCCATCACCGCGTACGGCGTGACGCGGCCCGTGCGCCCGACGTTGACGTCGATGGCCAGCAGCTTCGTGGTCACCTCGGCCGGCGGGTACTTGAACGCGATCGCCCAGCGCGGCGCCCGCGACGTGGAGCCCAGCTCCTCCTGCAGCCCGCGGTCGTCGAGCTTGACCACGACGCCGTCCATCTCGTGCGCGAACGTGTGGCGGCGCTCCCCGGCCGACTCGATGAACGCCCAGACCTCGTCGATCGAGGCGCGAGTGGCGGCCTCCGTGCTCGTGGGCAGGCCCCAGGCCTGCAGCAGCCCGTACACGTCGCTCAGCCGCCGCACCTCCACGCCCGCAGCCACGCCGACGCCGTGGCACAGGAACGACAGCGGGCGGCTCGCCGTGACCCGCGGGTCCTTCTGCCGCAGCGACCCGGCCGCCGCGTTGCGGGGGTTGGCGAACGGTGCCCGCCCCGCCTCCACCAGGGCCGCGTTCAGGTCGGCGAACTCCGCCACCGGCAGGAACACCTCACCCCGCACCTCCAGCACGGGCGGCGCCTCACCCGTGAGGCGTTGCGGGATGGCGGCGATGGTGCGCACGTTGGCCGTGACGTCCTCGCCCGTGCGGCCGTCTCCACGCGTCGCCGCCCGCACCAGGCGCCCCTGCTCGTACACGAGGTCGAGCGCCAGCCCGTCGATCTTCAGCTCGCACAGGTAGCCCGACGCCGTCACCGCCTGGTGCCCCGCCTCCCGCACCGCCCGGGCGTTCCACGCCTCCAGCTCCTCGCGGTCGAACGCGTTGTCGAGGCTCATCATCGGCTGCAGGTGCGTCACCGGCGCGAACGTCGTCGACGGGGCGCCCCCGACCTGCTGGGTGGGCGACTCGGGCGTACGCAGCCCCGGGTACTGCTCCTCCAGACCCTCCAGCTCCCGCATCAGGGCGTCGAAGTCCCCGTCGCTGATCGTCGGCTGGTCGAGCACGTAGTAGCGCCACCGGTGGTCGGTGATCGTCTCGCTGAGCTCCTTGTGGCGCTCCCTGGCCTCCGCCGAAAGCTCGGGCGCCGGGGTGCTGCTGACGGTCTCGTCGTCGGTGGAGGTCACGCTGCACATCTAAGCAGCGGCCACCGACAGTCCGTCCTGGAGCCGCCGCCCCTCACCCGCCACCCAACCCCTCAGGCCGACAACGCCTCGGTGACCTCACCGGCCGCGTCGCGCAGCACCCGGGCCACCCCGGTCGCGGCCTCCCGCGAGAACCCGGCCAGCCCGCAGCCCGGCGTCAGCCACAGGTGGCCCAGCAGGCGGCGTCCCAGCTCCAGCGGTCGCAGGAAGCGGTCGGTCGCGGCGACGACCTCGCGTACGGACGGCACCACCGGGCCCTGGTGGGTGGGCACGACGCCCAGCCACAGCGCCCCGCCGCCGTCGACGTGCTCGGCCAGCACGTCCAGGTCGTCACGCCGGACCACCGACGCGTCGAGCGCCAGCGTCCGTAGGCCGCTGGTCACCAGCAGCCGCACCGGGGCCGGCGCGCAGCTGTGCACGACGAGCTCCCCGCCGGCCGCGGCCACCAGCTGCCGCAGGCCCGCCTGCACCTCGTCGGCCGGCACGGAGCGGTGGCGGTGCAGACCGCTCTCGGTCGGCACCTGCCCCCCGAGCACCGCTCCCAGCGCGGGCTCGTCGATCTTCAGCACCGGCTCGGCACCCGGCACCCGGGACCGCACGGCGGCCCCGAGCGCGGGCAGCGCCTCCGCCACCGCGGCCACCAGGTCCCGGCGGGCACCGTGGTCCCCGAGCATCCGGCCGCCCCGCGCCAGGTCGACGGTTGCCATCAGCGTCCAGGGGCCGGCGAGCGAGACCGCCAGAGGCCCCGCGTAGCCGTCGGCGGCCTCGGCGAGGATGTCGAGGTCGTCGCGCAGCGTGGCGGCGGCGCGGCGCTGGTCGACGCCCCCGGAGTCCGACGCCAGCCATCCGAACGGGCCGTGCTCGAACCCGAGCTCTGGCAGCGCCCCGAGCGTCCGCCCCACCATCGCCGCCCCGGGCCCTCGCGCCGGCAGCTCGGGCAGCACCGGCAGGCCCCACAGCGCCAGGTTCTCCCGCACCGCTTCAGCCATGGAAAGTCCTGGCCAGGAACCGATCCCGGTCGTCTCCACCACGTCTGCCACGCCGTCATCCTAGGTGCCGAGATTGTGGGCAGGTGGGTTCTGGTCGGTACCCTGGGCCGGTGACGGGGGGTCAGGTCGAGAGCGGTGCGAGCGGGTCGCCCACCGCCCCGGGCCCCGCCGCGCGCCCCCTGCGACCCCGATGGATGATCGCCGCCTACGTCTGCACCTTCGCGCTGCTGCTCGGCATCTCCGCGGGCCGCATGATCTACCTCCACCGCCACCAGGGCCAGGGGCCCTCCGACACCGTGGCGCGGTTCTTCACGGCCCTGCGCGACAACCGGGCCGCCGCCGCCCTCGCCGAGCTGGCGAGCCCGCCGCCGAGCACCCGGTTCATCACCGACGACGTGCTCCGGGCGGGTCACCAAGACCAGCCCATCGGCAACATCTCGGTGCCGGTCACGACGGCCCTGGTGGTGCCGGTCACCTACACCCTCGGGCAGGAGACCATCACCGACACCATCTCGCTGACCCCGGTCGGCAGCGGCTTCAAGATCATCACCGCGGTCAACACCGGCGGGATCCCCGTCGGCTCCCAGCGTCGCCCTGGCCTGCCTGCCGACCTGGCCGGGGTCGAGATCACCGACGACGTCGCGTTCCTGCTGCCGGGCAGCTACCCGCTCACCACCCCGACCCCCCACCTCGCGTACGGCCGCTCGAAGACCGTCACCGTCAAGCGGCTGGCGGACACGCTTCCCGCGAGCGACTTCGCGCCGCAGCTCACCACGGCGGGCCGGACCGCTGTCACCGGAGCGGTGACCGCCTCCCTGACCGCCTGCGCCACCCAGCACTCCTTCGCACCGGCCGGGTGCCCGTTCCGGCTGAGCGGCGGCGTCACCACCACCGCGGACCCGGCCGGCTCGACCTGGACCGTGCTGTCGGCACCGCCGGCCGACATGAAGATCGTGCTGGGCGCGGACCTCACCAAGAGCACCGTCGAGGTACCCCTCAGCATGAGGATCACGTTCCCCCCAGGGACCAACCCGCCGGCTCTCGACCTGCCCCGGACGCAGGCGATCGGTAGAGTGAACCTGCTCGACAAGGAGCCGACGATCGTCTGGACCGGCTGACCTGCCGCAGGCGTCGGCGACCGTGTGACGCTCCTGACTGCACGACCTGGCCCGCCCCGCGGGCCGCACCACCGAGAGAGAACCAGATTTCATGAGCCTTCCGGCACTGCCCGCTCCTGCCGCCGACGCGCGCCTCGGCGCCCACCCGGACGACAACGGCACACACTTCGGGCTCTGGGCCCCGCGAGCCACCATGGTCGAGCTCGCCCTCGTCTCCCCCGACGGCTCCCAGCACAACGTCACCATGGACGGAGGAGAGGACGGCGTCTGGACCGCTTGGGTCGACGGCATCGGTCACGGTGCTCTGTACGGCTACCGCGTCCACGGCGCCTGGAGCCCGGAGACCGGCGAGAGGTTCAACCCCGCGAAGCTGCTGCTCGACCCGTACGCCCGGGCCATCACCGGCGGCGTCGACTACGCCGGGCCGATCATGGACCACACCCCTGAGTCGGACTACCTGCCCGACCCGACCGACTCCTTCGCCGCCGTCCCGCTCAGCGTGGTGATCGCGCCGACGCCGCCGCCGACGCCGATCGCGGAGCGCCGCAGCATCCCTGACAGCGTGTTCTACGAGCTCCACGTGAAGGGCTACACGCAGCTGCACCCGGCCGTCCCCGAGCACCGCCGCGGCACGTACTCCGCCCTCACCCACCCCGCCGTGATCGAGCACCTGGTCAGCACCGGTGTCACCGCCGTGGAGCTGCTCCCGGTGCATCACTTCGTGTCCGAGCCGTTCGTCGTGGGCGCCGGCCTGTCCAACTACTGGGGCTACAACACGCTCGGGTTCTTCGCCCCCCACGAGGCGTACACGTCGACCCGGCTCGTCGGCTCGCAGGTCGCCGAGTTCAAGGAGATGGTGTCGGCGCTGCACGAGGCCGGCATCGAGGTGATCCTCGACGTGGTCTACAACCACACCGGCGAGGGTGGCCACGAGGGCCCGACGCTGAGCTTCCGGGGCATCGACCACGGCGGCTACTACCGGCTCACCGAGGACAACCGCAACGACTACGACGTGACCGGTTGCGGCAACTCCCTGGACACCAGCGAGCCGGGTGTCCAGCGCCTCGTGATGGACTCCCTGCGCTACTGGGTCACCGAGATGGGTGTCGACGGCTTCCGCTTCGACCTCGCCACCACGTTGATCCGTGACCACGAGCACCACGTCGACCAGGAGCACCCGCTGAAGCTCGCGATGGCCGCCGACCCGGTGCTGCAGGGGGTGAAGCTCATCGCCGAGCCCTGGGACGTAGGCCCGTACGGCTACCAGGTCGGCCAGTGGGGCCCGGCCTGGAGCGAGTGGAACGACCGCTACCGCGGCTACATGCGCGACTTCTGGCGCGGCGTCCCGCTGGGCGTGCAGGAGCTGGCCACCCGCCTGTCCGGCTCGCCGGACATCTACGACCACGACGGCCGCGACCTCAGTGCCAGCGTGAACTTCATCACCGCGCACGACGGGTTCACCATGCGCGACCTGGTCTCGTACAACCGCAAGCACAACGAGGCGAACCGCGAGAACAACCGCGACGGGGCCGACGACAACCGGTCCTGGAACTGCGGTGTCGAGGGTGAGACCGACGACGAGGGCGTGATGGCGCTGCGCCACCGCCAGATCAAGAACCTGACCGCGACCTTGCTGCTGAGCCACGGTGCGCCGATGATCACCGCCGGTGACGAGTTCGGGCGCACCCAGCAGGGCAGCAACAACGCCTACTGCCAGGACGGGCCGATCTCCTGGATCGACTGGACCGACGTGGAGCACTGGGGAGACGTCCAGCACTTCACCTCCGAGGTGCTGCGGCTGCGTCACGAGCACCCCCTGCTGCGCCCCGAGCGGTTCCTCCACCACGCCGAGATCACCGACCCCCACGGCAACGGGCTCGGCCGGTTCGACCTGGCCTGGCTGAACGGCTACTCCGGGGAGATGCAGGAGGGCGACTGGCACGACTCCGGGCGGCAGACGCTCGGCATGTACGTCTCCGACCAGGCCGAGGCCTTCGTGACCTGGCTGCACGCCGGCGACTACCCCGTCGACATCACGCTGCCCGACCTCCCCTGGGGCACCGACTACCGCGTCCTGCTCCACTCCGGCGCCGAGGGCGAGCTGCCCGGCCCGGATGAGGCACTGGCGTCCGGCGCCGTGGTCACGCTGCCGCCCCGCACCGTGGTGCTCATGAGCGCCGAGGTTCCCACGGAGGCGATCGTCCGCACCGAGGAGCTGGCCCCCGACCCTGAGGCGGCCCCCCTGGACGTCGACGAGGTCCGCGCGCAGGAGGACCTGGAGGGCCCCGACGTGAAGCCCGCCGCGACCGACCTGCCCACCGAGCCACCGCAGCCCGAGCAGGATCCCGACGCCCCCGGCCCCGCCGAGGGCGAGGGCTGAGCGCGGCCCGTCGACTGCCGCCTCCAGCCTGTGGGAGGCACTGCGGCCCGGCCTGATCGTCGCTAGGTTGGCCGTGGGTACGCACCCGGACTTCGCCCGTCGCACCGAGGAGGACCCCCCATGGCCGACCCCACCCGTCCGTCCAAGCCGTCGACCCCTCGCCGGGCGGGGGCCTCGGCCCCGAGCCCGCAGACCCCAGCCCCGACCGAGGTCGCGGCCACCACGCAGGCCGCGTCGGAGCCCGCCCCCGCGTCCGACCCGGTCTCCACCACCCCCGGCAGGAGCGCCACCGCACCAGCAGCCATCTCGCCCGCCTCGGCCGTGGTCTCCGCGGCACCGGAGCCCGCCCCGTCCGAGGTGACCGCTGACGACGCCACCGCCGCGGGCGAGGTCGACGCTGCCGGCGGTGCGGTCTCGGCCGGCCTGGTGCTGTCGGAGGTGCCGGAGGGTGCCCAGCCCGTGGGCCCGCGGCCGCTGGGCTTCGGACGCATCCCCGTCACCAAGGTGCAGCCGGTGATCGAGGGTGGTGCGTACGCGGCCAAGGCCGTGGTCGGTGAGCTGTTCCCGGTCAGCGCCCGCGTGTTCCGGGAGGGCCACGACGCGGTGAACGCCACCGTCGTGCTCACCGATCCGCAGGGCCGGGAGACTGCGTACCCGATGACCCAGATCGAGCCGCTCGGCCTCGACATCTGGCAGGCCTGGGTGCGGCCGGACAGCGCCGGTGACTGGACCTTCCGCGTCGAGGCCTGGAGCGACCCGTGGGGGACCTGGCACCACATCGCCGAGGCCAAGCTGCCGCTGGCCCAGGACGTGCCCCTGGTCTGCCAGGAGGGCCGCCAGGTGCTGGAGCGTGGCGCCGACAACGCCAAGCAGGCCGGAGCCGCCGGCGACGAGGCGCTGCTGCGCGGCACCGCGAGCGCGCTGCTGCCCGACCGCGACCCGCTGGAGCTGCTCGAGTCGGTCGAGCAGAGCGGCGTACGGCGAGCCATCACCGCCCACGCCCCGCGCGACCTGGTCACCCCCAGCCTCGACTACCCGCTGCAGGTGGACCGCGAGCGGGCCCTGTTCTCCGCCTGGTACGAGTTCTTCCCGCGCTCCCAGGGCGCCTGGCACGACGGGGAGCGGTGGCACTCCGGCACGTTCGACTCCAGCCACGAGCGGCTGGAGGCAGCCGCCGCCATGGGGTTCGACGTGATCTACCTGCCGCCCATCCACCCCATCGGCACCGCGTTCCGCAAGGGCAGGAACAACAGCCTCACCCCGAGCGAGCAAGACCCGGGCTCGCCGTGGGCGATCGGCAACGCCGAGGGCGGCCACGACGCCATCCACCCCGACCTCGGCGACTTCGACGCCTTCGACCGCTTCGTCGCCAAGGCCAAGGAGCTGGGCCTGGAGATCGCCCTCGACTTCGCCCTGCAGGCCTCCCCCGACCACCCGTGGGTCACCGAGCACCCGGAGTGGTTCACCACGAGGCTCGACGGCACGATCGCCTACGCCGAGAACCCGCCCAAGAAGTACCAGGACATCTACCCCATCAACTTCGACAACGACCCGGCCGGCATCTACGCCGAGTCGCTGCGGCTGCTGCGGTTCTGGGCCGACAAGGGCGTCACGCTGTTCCGCGTCGACAACCCGCACACCAAGTCGGTGCAGTTCTGGGGCTGGATCATGCGCCAGATGCGCGAGTCGCACCCCGACGTGATCTTCCTCGCCGAGGCGTTCACGCGGCCGGAGATGATGCACGCGCTGGGCAAGGTGGGGTTCCACCAGTCGTACACCTACTTCACCTGGCGCAACACCAAGGAGGAGATCGAGGAGTACCTCACCGAGCTCTCCACCGAGATGGCGCCGTTCTACCGGCCCAACTTCTTCACCACCACGCCCGACATCAACCCCCGCTTCCTGCAGTCGGGCAACCCCGCGGCGTTCGTGATCCGGGCGGTGCTGGCCGCGACGCTGTCGCCGACCTGGGGCGTGTACTCCGGTTTCGAGCTGTGCGAGCACCTGCCGTTCCGCGAGGGCGGCGAGGAGTACCTCGACAGCGAGAAGTACGAGTACCGGCCGCGCGACTTCAACGCTCCGGGCAACCTCAACGTGCTGCTGGGGAGGCTGAACGAGATCCGCCGCGAGCACGTGGCCTTCCGGTCGCTGCGCACGATCGCGTTCCATCCCACCAGCCACCCCGACGTGATCGCGTACTCCAAGCGAGACGGCGACGACCGGGTGCTGGTGGTGTGCAGCCTGAACCCGTCCGAGGACGTGACCGCCGAGGTGTACCTGGACCAGGCCGCCCTCGGCCTGCCCGCGGCGCCGCAGCTGCAGATCACCGACGAGCTCACGCGGCAGACCTGGACCTGGGGCGGGGTGGCACACGTGCAGCTGCACCCCGGCAACCCGGCCCACATCTGCTCGGTGGCGGTGGTCTGACCCGATGACGTCCGACTCCTACGAGGCCGCTGCTCTCTGGTGGCCGGTGGTCCGTGAGGCCCGCTGGTTCCAGGGCAAGGGCCGCGACGGCACGCTGGTCGGGGTGCACCCGCTCCCCTGGCTGGTGCCGCCGCCAGCCCCGGTGCGGGTCCGGCCGGAGATCGCCACGGTCTCGTACGCCGACGGCGGGGCCGAGGCCTACCAGCTCCTCGTGGCCTACCGGGACCTCGACGCGGAGCCGGGCGAGGCCGAGGTGGGCGTGCTGGGCGAGGAGCGCGTCTCCGACGCGCCTCGCGACCCGGAGGCGATGGCAGCCGCGGTCTCGGCGCTGCTGACCGCGTACGAGCTGGACGAGGGCGCCGACTCGCTGGGCGTCGAGGTGGCCGAGCCGCTGCCGCCCGGTGACCTCACCCCCCGTTGGTACGCGGGTCAGCAGTCGAACACCAACGTCTTCCTGGGCCACGTGGCGCTGCTCAAGGTGTTCCGCAAGCTGGAGCCCGGCGCCAACCTCGACATCGAGGTGACCGACCACCTGCGCCGCGCCGGGGTCACGGAGGTGCCCCGCGTGTACGGGTGGCTGATGGCCTCGGTCGGCGGTCAGCGGTTCGACCTCGCGTCGATGACGGAGCTGCTCCGCCACCCCGAGGACGGCTGGGAGCTCGCCTCCGCGGCGTGTGCCGCCGGGCAGGACTTCACCGCGGACGCCGCCGCCCTGGGGCGAGCACTGGCCGACGTGCACGGCGGGCTGGCCGACACCACGGGCATCGTGCGCGGCGACGACGTGGCCGACACCATGGCGGCCCGGCTGCAGCAGGCCACGCTGGCCGCGCCTGTGCTCGCCGGGCACCGCGACGCGCTGGTCGCCCTGTTCGACCGCCTCCGGGGCCGCGAGATCGGCGCGCAGCGCGGCCACGGCGACTTCCACCTGGGGCAGACGCTGCGCACGCCCGACGGCTGGCGGATCATCGACTTCGAGGGCGAGCCGCTGAAGTCGATGGCGGAGCGGCGGGTCATCGACTCCCCCGTACGCGACGTGGCGGGCATGCTCCGCTCCCTGTCGTACGCGACCAGTGCGGCCGACGACCCGGGCTCTCCTGCTGCGCTCGCCTGGCTGGCCGAGGCGCGCGAGGCGTTCCTGGGGGCCTATTGTGACCAGCGAGGTGGGGGGCTGGACGAGGACGTGCTCGCCGCGTACGAGGCCGACAAGGCCGTGTACGAGGTGGTGTACGAGGTGCGCAACCGGCCCGACTGGCTGCCGATCCCCACCCGGGCGCTCGAGCAGCTCACCCGGGCGGCATCCCCGGCGCAGGCCGAGGGCTGACGGCGAGAGCCGTCGAGAGGAGAACACGGATGGCGACGTACGACCTGGCGGGAGAGCTCACGGGCTGGGACCTGGAGGGGTTCCACTCCGGTGGTGACACCGAGGTGTGGAAGCGCCTCGGCGCCCACGAGACGACGGTCTTCGACCAGGACAGCCAGACCCGCATCCCGGGCGTCCGTTTCGCCGTCTGGGCGCCCAACGCCCAGCGCGTCCAGGTGATGGGCGACTTCAACGGCTGGGGCGGCGACGAGATGGTGCGCATCCCCGGCACCGGGGTGTGGGCGCGGTTCATCGAGCAGCGCGGCACCGGCACCCTGTACAAGTTCCGCATCCAGGGCCCTGACGGCGTGTGGCGCGAGAAGGCCGACCCGATGGCGTTCTTCTGCGAGTCGGCACCGGCCACGGCCTCGATCGTCTACACCTCGCAGTACGAGTGGGCTGACGACGAGTGGATGGCGAGGCGCCGGGCAGCGGCCGCGCACGCCGAGCCGATGAGCGTGTACGAGGTGCACCTGGGTGGCTGGCGCCGCGGCAAGACCTACCTGGAGCTGGCCGACGAGCTCGTCGAGTACGTCACCTGGCAGGGCTACACCCACGTCGAGCTGATGCCGGTCGCCGAGCACCCGTACGAGCCGTCCTGGGGCTACCAGGTCACCGGATACTTCGCGCCCACCTCGCGGTTCGGGCGCCCCGACGAGCTGCGCTACCTCATCGACCGCCTGCACCAGGCGGGCATCGGCGTGCTCGTCGACTGGGTGCCGGGCCACTTCCCCAAGGACGAGTGGGCGCTCGGCCGTTTCGACGGCACCGCCCTGTACGAGCACGCGGACCCCCGTCAGGGCGAGCACCAGGACTGGGGCACGTACATCTTCAACTACGGCCGCAACGAGGTGAAGTCGTTCCTGGTCTCCAACGCCCTCTACTGGGTCAAGGAGTTCCACATCGACGGCCTGCGGGTCGACGCGGTGGCCTCGATGCTCTACCTCGACTACTCCCGCGAGCCCGGGCAGTGGGTCCCCAACCAGTTCGGGGGCCATGAGAACCTCGAGGCCATCGACTTCCTGCGCTACGTCAACATGCACCTGTACGAGCGTGAGCCGGGCGTGATGATGATCGCCGAGGAGTCGACCTCGTTCCCCGGTGTCACGCGCCGCGTCGACCACGGCGGCCTGGGCTTCGGCTTCAAGTGGAACATGGGCTGGATGAACGACTCGCTCCGCTACCTGCAGCTCGAGCCGGAGGCCCGCAAGCACCACCACGGGCTGATGACCTTCGCGATGGTCTACCAGTACACGGAGAACTTCCTGCTCCCGATCAGCCACGACGAGGTCGTGCACGGCAAGGGCTCGATGCCGGAGAAGGTGCCCGGCGACGACGACTGGCGCACCTTCGCCACGCTGCGAGCCTTCTACGCCTACATGTGGTCGTTCCCCGGCAAGAAGCTCATCTTCATGGGCAACGAGTTCGGGCAGCGGCGCGAGTTCGCCGAGTCCAGCAGCCTCGAGTGGTGGGTCAGCGACCTGTGGGGCCACCACGGCCTGCAGCGGCTGTTCCGCGACATGAACCAGATCTACCGCTCCACCCCCGCCCTGTACGCGCTGGACAACGACCCCGCCGGCTACCGGTGGATCAACGGCGGCGACAGCGAGAACGCGATGTTCAGCTGGCTGCGCCAGGACGGCCGCGGCCAGATGGTCGCGGTCATCGTGAACTTCTCCCCGAACCCCCACGGGGCGTACCAGATCGGCCTGCCGAAGGCTGGCACCTGGCGCGAGATCCTCAACACCGACTCGGAGTTCTACGACGGCTCCGGGATGTACGGCAACCTCGGCCAGGTCACCGCGTACGAGGTCCCGTACGGCGACTTCCCCGCGTCGGCGACCGTGTCCGTCCCGGCACTCGGTGCGGTGTGGCTGGCGTACGACCCGACCGACGCCGTCGAGACCGAGGCCGGCGGGGTGGCCTGACGGTCCGTACGCATCCGTTCCGCCGACGAGGCTAGGTGACCTCGGCCGCCGGTGCGGAGAAGGTGTCACAGGCCTTGAGCGAGGTCGCGGCCAGCCCGCGCTCCCCCCAGAGCTTGATGGCCTGAGGCGAGCCGTGACCCTCCGGGTCGGAGGGCACCTCCCACACCCGCTTCAGGAACTTGAGCTCCTCCGCGTTCGGCCCGTAGCCCTTCACGTTCCCCGCGACCGCGTACGCCAGGCAGTGCGCCTGCAGCTCGACCCGCCGGCCCGCCTCCGTGGTGGACAGGGTCGAGTCAGGCAGGTCGATGCCGTCCAGGACGAGGGACAGTCGCTGCACGTGGTGGCCGTACTCGTGGGCGACCAGCTCCAGGCCCAGCATGCGGTGGATCTGCATCATCTCGATGCCGGTCTCGGCGATGTAGATGGTCTCCTCCGGCGGGCAGTAGAACGCCGGGGTGTCCTCCGTGCGGGGTGACCGTCCGCACGCCGTGGTGACCGAGCCGGTGAAGTACTGCACCGACGGCGGCCGGAACGTGTACCCGGCGGCGACGACCCGCGGCTTCCAGAGCGCGTTCAGGCAGTCGGTGTATCCCTGCACGACCTTCTTGGTCTCCGCGGTGGTGCTCGGCAGCCCCTGTCGGGCACAGCTTCCCGACAGGGTCTGGGCGTAGAGCGGGTTCGCCCTCAGCAGCTGGTCCTCGCGCGAGGAACCCTTCGTGGAGGCCGGTGCGGCGGACGCGGTCGAGGGACCCGACCCGGGCAGCGGAGGCTGGGTCGTCGCCGGGCCGGGCTGGGTGCTGCCGGGCTGGGTGCTGCTGGGCTGGGAGGTGCTGCGGGCCGCCGGTGGTGCGAAGGGGTCCAGGACCACGTACGCCAGCACCGCCCCCAGGAGCAGCAGGGACAGGGCGATCACGCCGAACGCCGCCGCGGGGCTGACGCGGTCGGGGTCCTGGTGGGCAGGCCGAGGAGGGAGGTACGCCGGGGCGGGGGTCTGGACGTAGGGCGAGGGTGGCAGGTGCGCCGGGGCCTGCGGGTAGGCGGGGCCGGCGGGCCCGTACACCGGGGCCGCTGGGGCCTGACGCTGCCACCCGGCCGGGGCCGCCGCGGGAGGCACGGCATGGTTCGGGGCCTGGGCCGGGGGCCAGAAGTCCGGCCCGCTGCGCGGCCCCGCGTACGGGACCGGAGGGACCCCCGGGGAGGGAGCCGACACGTGCGGGATGGCCGGGCCTGGTCCGTACGCCATCGGGGAGGCCGAAGGTCCGGAAGGCGCCGACGGGACAGGTGAGCCGTACGGCCCCGGCCCGTACGGAGGCGTCGCCAGGGGGCGGGGCGCGTACGGGTACTCGTCGCGACCGCTGGAGGCGGTCAGGTGCGCGACAGACCCGTGGCTCACGGCGCCTCCTCATCAGCTGATCGCCACCAGGGTATGCGTGGGGTTCTGGGCAGCGGTCACATCCTCGGGTCTAGGGCGCCAGGACCGGCTCCGGCGAGAGAGCTCTCAGACTTGCGGTGCAGCTCGGAGTCACCCGCCTTCGAAAGGGCGACCACGGTTCCGCGGCCCCCGGCGTCGCGCTAGGTTGGCAGGCATGAAGATTGCTGAGGACCTTGCCAAGAAGTTCGACGACCAGATCACCCTGGAGCTCGAGGCCTCGACCGTCTACCGGCAGCTCGCCATCCAGATGGATGTGCAGGACCTGCCCGGGATGGCTGCGTGGCTGCGCCACCAGGCCGACGAGGAGATCGTCCACGCCAACAAGTTCATCGACCACGTCGTCGACCGCGAGAACCACCCGACGATCGGCACCATCGCCGCTCCGGAGGTCGACAAGGACGCCACGGCGCTCGACGTCTTCAACGCCGCGCTCGCCCACGAGCAGAAGGTGTCGGAGGCCATCCGGCAGCTCTACCGCGACGCCGAGGCCGCCGGTGACCTCGACAGCCGCCCACTGCTGAACTGGTTCCTCGACGAGCAGATCGAGGAGGAGTCGACCGTGAGCAACATCGTCGCCCGCATCGAGCTGATCGGCGACGACGGCCCCGGCCTGCTGCGCCTCGACGCCGAGCTCGGAGCCCGCCCCGTGGAGACCACCGAGGCGAAGGACAGCTGAGTCACGGCTCACGACACCGAATGACTCAGACGCCGGGCGAGAGCACTCGCCCGGCGTCTGCGTTCCCTCCCCGGGGCGGGAGCACGAGACCGAGAACTGATTGCGGCGTCCGCGAGGCGCCGGGCAGACTCGTGAGCATGTCGATCCGCAGCGCAGCCCGCCAGGGGCAGCGACTCCCCCGCCGCGTGCGGGAGAGCGTCGTGGGTTGTCTGTACGCCCTGGGCTGCCTGAAGCGCGCCCTCCCCCGCGCCTGGCCCCGCACCGACTGAGAGAGTCGAGCGAGGACGACGCCCGGGGCCTGAGCCCGCGGGCGTTTCTTGTCTCCGGCAGAAGCACCCAGACCGCACCACGAACCGAAGCAGGGTTCGCACCATGCAGAGGATCAACGAGCGGCTCTACAGCTGGGCCAGCATCCTGGAGGAGCAGACGCGCCAGCAGGCGGAGAAGACGGCGTCGATACCCTTCGTCATCCCCCACCTCGCGCTGATGCCCAACGCCCACCTGGGTCTCGGGGCCGCCCTGGGGTCGGTGATCCCAACCCTCGGGGCGATCATCCCGGCCGCCGTGGGCGTCGACATCGGGTGCGGCATGATCGCCGTGCGCACACCGCTCACCAAGGGCGACATGTCGGGCGACCTGTCGGCGCTCCGGGAGCAGATCGAGCGCTCCATCCCCCTGCCCGCGGGCGCTGCCAACCGGAAGGTCTCCCGTGAGCACACGCAGGCACGGCTCGACGAGCTGACGGCGTCGGCCGCCAAGGCCGCGTTCGACCCGGCGTCGTACGCGGCTCGCTGGAAGCTGCAGCTCGGCACGCTCGGCTCCGGCAACCACTTCATCGAGGTGAGCCTCGACGAGCAGGACCGGGTCTGGCTGTTCCTGCACTCCGGCTCCCGGGGCGTGGGCAACAGGATCGCCCAGCACCACATCCAGGTCGCGCAGGAGCTGGCGAAGCAGCAGTCGATCGAGCTCCCGGACAACGACCTCGCCTACCTGGTCGAGGGCACCGACGAGTTCGACGCGTACATCCGTGAGCTGCGCTGGGCGCAGCGCTACGCGCTGCTCAACCGCGAGGAGATGATGGACCGGGTGGTCACCCAGGTGGAGCACTGGAGCGGAGCGCCGGTGGAACAGCAGGAGCGGATCAACTGCCACCACAACTACACCGAGCAGTAGACGCACTTCGGCACGACGATGGCGGGCATCGAGTACCGCGACAGCGCCGCCTTCATCGACGAGATCCCGCAGGCGTACAAGGACATCGACCAGGTGATGGCGGACGCCGCCGACCTGGTGGAGGTCCGGCACACGCTGCGGCAGATCGTGAACGTGAAGGGCGACTGACCGGACGCGCACCAGGGGTCCTGAGCGATGCCCAGGACCCTCGGTCGTACGCGTCGGTCAGAACAGAGCGGTCGCGAGCGCCCGGCGCGCCTTCAGCACGGCCGGGTCGGTGGGCCCGAAGGTCTCGAACAGCTCCAGCAGCCGCGTACGGGCCGCCTCCCGCGCGTCGCCCGGCTGCTCACGGATCACGGTCAGCAGACGCTCGAACGCCTTCTCGGGCGCACCGCTCGCGGCCTCCAGGTCAGCGGCTGCCAGCACGGCCTCGGTGTCGGCGGGGTCGGCGAGCCGGCGGTCGATCTCCTGCGGGTCGAGCGCGATCACCCGCTTCAGCAGCCCCGCCTGCGCGAGCCCCGCCTTGGCGTCGGGGTCGTTCGGCGTCGCGGCCAGCACCTTGCCGAACTCCTCCTCCGCCGCGGCGAAGTCGGATCGCTCCATGGCGTCGTACGCGGCCGAGAACCGCGGGTCGTGGGCGGCCTCGTCGTCAGCGGCGGCCTCGGCCGGCGCACCGGACGTGGGCTGGGCCCGCCCCAGCACTCCTTGCTGGGCGGCGAGCTTCAGGAGCTCGGCGATGTAGGCACCGGCCTCCTCACGCGAGAGGGTGCCCTGCCACAGCGGCACCAGCTGGCCACCGATGACGCCGACCACCGTCGGCACCGCCTGGATCTGCAGCGCGGCGGCGATCTGGCGCGCCTCGTCCACGTTGATCCTGGCCAGCTGCCAGCGGCCCTCGGAGGCGTCGGCCAGCGCGCGCAGGTCGCCGCTCAGCTTCTCCTGCTGCGGGGCGCGGGGGGAGTAGAACTCGATGACGATGGGGTGGCGCATCGACCCCTGCATGACCGTCTCGAAGCTGCGCTCGTCGACGTCGACCACGTAGCTGCCACTGCGGGGTGCACCAGCGGCCGGGGCTGAGGCCCCCAGCGAGGACAGGTCGATCGCGCCGCGCATCGCGTGAGGTTGTGTCATGCCCCACATTCAACCAGGGACGAGCAGGTGGAACGGCCTGCGCCGACCCCTCCGGAGCGGCGAAGATGGCGGCATGGCTCACGAACGTGCAGGACAGCCCGCCCAGCCCCAGGACCTCATCGACGTGGACGCCGTGGTCGGCGCCTACTACGACCTGACCCCCGACCCGGACGACCCCGGGCAGCAGGTGGTGTTCGGCACCTCCGGCCACCGCGGCTCCAGCCTCGACACCGCGTTCAACGAGGCGCACATCGCCGCCACGACGCAGGCCATCGTCGAGTACCGGCAGGCCCAGGGCACGACCGGCCCCCTCTACATCGGCAAGGACACGCACGCCCTCTCGCTGCCCGCCTGGCGGACGGCGATCGAGGTGCTCACGGCGCACGGCGTGCACGTACGGGCCGAGCGCGAGACCGACTGGACCCCGACCCCCGCGGTCTCGCGGGCGATCATCGTCCACAACCGGGACACCTCGGGGCCGCAGGCCGACGGCATCGTGGTCACCCCGTCGCACAACCCGCCCCGTGACGGCGGCTTCAAGTACAACCCGCCGAACGGCGGCCCGGCCGACACCGACGCCACCTCGGTGATCGCGGCGCGCGCCAACGAGCTGCTCCGCGACCCCGCCAGCATCCGGCGGACCCCGTACGAGCAGTGCGAGGTCGAGCGCTGGGACTACCTCACCGCATACTGCGAGGACCTCAAGAACGTCATCGACCTGGGCGCGATCCGCTCCTCGGGCGTACGGATCGGGGCCGATCCCATGGGCGGCGCCTCGGTGCAGTACTGGGGCTACATCGCCGACCGGCTCGGTCTCGACCTGACCGTGGTCAACCGTGAGGTCGACCCGCGATGGCCGTTCATGACGCTGGACCACGACGGCAAGATCCGGATGGACTGCTCCAGCCCGTACGCGATGGCGTCGCTGGTGCAGCAGCGCGACCGGTTCCAGGTCGCCACGGGCAACGACGCCGACTCCGACCGTCACGGCATCGTCACCCCCGACGCCGGCCTGATGAACCCCAACCACTACCTGGCGGTCGCGATCCAGTACCTCTTCACGCACCGCGACGGCTGGTCGCCGTCGGCCGGGGTCGGCAAGACACTGGTCTCCAGCTCGATGATCGACAAGGTGGCCGCCGAGATCGGGCGCCGGCTGGTGGAGGTGCCCGTCGGCTTCAAGTGGTTCGTGCCGGGGCTGATCTCGGGCGAGCTCGGGTTCGGCGGCGAGGAGTCTGCGGGCGGCTCGTTCCTCACCCTCGACGGCTCGACCTGGACCACCGACAAGGACGGGATCATCCTCGACCTGCTCGCCAGCGAGATCCTCGCGGTCACCGGCGAGTCGCCGTCAGCGCTCTACGGCAAGCTCGAGGAGCGGTACGGCGCGTCCGCGTACGCCCGGGTCGACGCCCCGGCGACCCGGGAGCAGAAGGCGAAGCTCGGCAAGCTGTCGGCCGACGACGTCACCGCCACCGAGCTGGCCGGAGAGTCGATCACCGCGAAGCTCACCGCGGCTCCCGGCAACAACGCCCCGATCGGCGGTCTCAAGGTCACCACCGAGAGCGCCTGGTTCGCGGCCCGCCCGTCGGGGACCGAGGACGTGTACAAGATCTACGCCGAGTCGCTCCGCGGGCCCGAGCACCTCGCCCAGGTGCAGGCGGAGGCCCGCCAGGTGGTCGACACGGTGCTCGGCTGACCCGGCTCCGGGCCGGGCCGCGACGGGCGGGCGACCGTGTAGTGTCGCGCCAGCCGCTTGGGTCAGAGAGGACGAAGGATGGACGACGAGGAAGAGGCGGGTCTCAGCATCTTCCACGAGCGTGCGACGGCCGTGGGTGGTTTCCCCTCCGCCGTGCTCGGGTACGAGAAGCAGGCGGTCGACGCGTACCTGCGGCAGCTCGAGAAGGAGGTCGTCGACCTCCGGCGTCTGCTGCGCGACACGACGGCATCCCTGGAGTCGGCCAAGCGCGACGTGAAGCGGACCGACCTCTCCCAGCTGACCGGTCATGCGGCGGTCCTGCTGAGCGCGGCCGAGTCCGAGTCCGAGCGCGTCAGCGCCAGCGCTGACCTGGAGGCGGCCGAGATCCGTCGCAAGGCGGCCCGGGAGGGTGAGGAGCTGCGCGCCGCAGGGCAGCAGGAGGCTGACGACCTGCGGGCCACCGCCATGGCGAGCCTGCGCCACCTGCGCGACAAGCAGAGCGAGGAGCTGGCCGCGACGCTGGCCTCGGCCCGGGCCGAGGCGGAGCAGGCCGTCGTCGCCGGGCGCCGCCACGGTGAGGCCCTGGTGGCCCAGGCCAAGCAGGAGGCGGCCGCCATCGTCAGCCGCGCGCAGACCGAGGGCGGGCGGGTCCGTGCTGACGCCGAGCGACATGCGGCGGAGACCCGGGCCACCGCGGCCAAGGAGCGGGACGAGCTGATCGCGTCGGCCCAGCAGGCCCTGGCCGAGATCCACCGCAAGGCCGCGGCCGCGCTGGAGGAGGCGCGGGCCCAGCAGGCCGAGTCCACCCGCCTGCTCCAGGACGAGGCGCAGGCGGCGGCCAAGATCCGCGCCGACGCCGGGGCCGACGCCGAGAACATCCGCGTCCAGGCGCTCCGCGAGTCGGAGCAGCACCTGGCCGCCACCCGCAGCGCCGGAGCCCAGCTCCGCACCCGCCAGGAGTCCGAGGCGGAGCGCCGCAAGGCCCAGCTGATGGCCGACATCGACGCGCTGCTGCAGCGCAAGAAGGCCATCGGGCAGCAGCTGGGCAATCTCGCCGGGCTCGGCCAGTCGGCCCTTGCCGACCATCCGGACGACGAGACTGCCTGGCCCGAGCCGCGCCTGCCGGAGCAGCCGTTGCGGGACAGCGCGCCCTCCGGCCACGGGCATCACCGTGGTGGTGGAAGCAGTCCGGCACCGCGCAACCGCGATGGGGGGGCGAAGCCGGGCCATCCCCAGCAGGGCGAGACCGGCGGTGGCCGCGCTCCGGCGCCGGAGGCGTCGGCGGCGCCGGGTGCCTCCAGAACGGCTGCAGCACCCAGCTCACCGGCCGGGCTGGCTGACGAAGCGCCCGTCCCCGCTGACGGCGAGCGAACCGTGATCCGCGAGCCGGAGCACGGATGACGGTCGGCAGCACTCCCCTGGGCCAGCCCGACGAGGCGAGCCCCGGTCACGACCCCCTGCCCGCGGAGGCATCTGGCGTCGAGGCGCCCGGCCCGACGGCGGACGCGCCCGTGCCGCCTGTGTCGGTGACGGACGGGACCGTGCCGGACGAGGCCGCCGAGGCGTCGTCCGGCAGGCTTCGCCTGGGGGCGTCCGCCGGCGACCACCGGGCCTGGCCGTGGCGGATGCTCAACCGAGGCGACGAGGCTCGGGCCCAGGAGGACACCGCGACCCCGCCTCCTGTCATCGTCCGCCCGCAGTCGCTGGTGCGGCACTCCCCCTTCTCGTTCGGGTTCTTCGCCACCATGGGCGGGATCATCGCCTTCGGTCTGGCGCGGGTGGTCGTCGACCTGACGTCGATCATCCTGCTCGTGGTCGTGGCCCTCTTCCTGGCCCTGGGCCTCAACCCCCTGGTCGAGTGGTTGTCGCGGCACGGGCTCCGCCGGGGCATCGGCGTGGCCCTCGTCACGGTGGGCGGCATCGGGGTGCTCGTCCTGGGGGGCAGCGCGGTGCTGCCGATCATGACCGAGCAGACGGCACAGCTCTACTCGACGCTGGCGGCGACGGTGCAGGACCTTCGTGGCAACACCCGGATCGCGGAGCTGGACCGGCAGTACCACTTCATCGAGCGCATCAACGGCTTCCTCACCTCTGGCGAGCTCGTGAACGTGGTCTTCGGCGGCCTGCTCGGCGCCGGGCGCTACGTGGCCAACGCGGTCTTCTCGGTGATCGTGACGCTGGTCCTCACCATCTACTTCCTGGCGTCGCTGGAGAGCATCAAGAACATCATCTACCGCCTCTCCCCCGCCTCGAAGCGAGAGCGCACGCGGTACATCGCCGAGGAGATGTTCCGCCGCATCGGCGGCTACCTCACGGGCATGTTCATCGTCGTGACGATCGCCTCGGCGTGCGCCTTCGTCTTCATGGTGATCGCCGGTCTCGGCAGGTTCGCGCTGGCCCTGGCGTTCATCGTGGCGATGTTCGCCTTCATCCCCCTGATCGGCAGCTCGATGTCGATGATCGTGGTGGCGCTGTTCGGCTTCACGGTGAGCCCCACCGTGGGCATCGCCGCCATCGTCTACTTCCTGATCTACCAGCAGTTCGACGCGTACGTGATCCAGCCCCGCGTGATGTCCAAGCAGGTCAGCGTCCCCGGCGCGGTGGTGGTCATCGGCGCTCTCGCCGGCGGCACCTTGCTCGGCATCGTGGGCGCGCTCATCGCCGTGCCCACGGCGGCCGCGCTGCTCTTGCTGTACCGCGAGGTCGTCCTGCCGAACCTGGACGCCCGCTAGGAGGCGAGGGCGTCGTCGCGGTCATCAAGGGATGTCAGCAGGCTGATCGTCACGTCTTCTGTCACCGACCCCAGCCTGGGCGGTCTGGACTGAGGAGAGCGACAGCGACGCACCAAGCCGACTCAGAAGCCGCCGCTGCCGATCGACAAGGGGAAGACCGGAGTCATAGCGCCCAGGCTGCGGAGCGGAGCGCGACCGCTCCTGGGACTAGACACCGACTCCAGCCGGGGCGCCCCCGGTCTGGACTGAGGAGAGCGACAGCGACGCCCAACTCACACCGCGCAGCAGACCGCCGCTGTCGATCGACGAAGGAAGACCGGGGTCATAGCGCCACGGCTGCGGAGCGCGGAGCGCGACAATCAAAAGAGCCTGTCCTCGCTGTTGTCGAGACCTCGCAGGGCGTCGTAGTCGACGACGACCACGCCGATGCCTCGGTCCTCGGCCAGCACCCTGGCCTGAGGCTTGACCTGCTGGGCCGCCAGCACACCCGTGAGGCCGGCGAACCGGGGCTCGCGCCGCATCAGCTCGAGGTAGCGGGTGAGCTGCTCGACGCCGTCGATGTCGCCGCGGCGCTTCACCTCCACCGCCACGTACGCTCCGGTGTCGTCCCGGCACACCAGGTCGACGGGGCCGATCGGCGTGTAGAACTCTCGCTGCACCAGCGTCCAGCCTCGGCCGAGCGAGGTGGGGTTCTCCGCCAGCAGCGCCTGCAGGTGCTTCTCGACCCCGTCCTTCTGGAGGCCTGGGTCGACGCCGAGCTCATGGCTCGAGTCGTGCAGCACCTCCGCGATCGCGATCTGCAGGGTGTCGCCGTCGTTGTTGCGCACCTCCCACACCTGGGTGAGCTCAGGGTCGAGGTCCTCGGTGGTCGCGGCAAGGTCCTCGGGAGCGTCGCGCACCGTCATCCGGCACGGGGAGCTCATCCAGTTCAGCGGCTTGTACGCCTTGTCGTCGGCATGCACCGAGACCGACCCGTCGGCCTTCACCACGATCAGGCGAGGAGCCATCGGCAGGTGAGCCGTCAGCTTGCCCGCATAGTCCACCTGACACCGGGCCACCACCAGACGCACCCCGGGATTCTCGCACTACAGTCGTCGTCGTGGCACGTCGTCCCAGCAAGCACCTGCGCCCGGCCCGGCCGCTTGGCGCCGGACATACCACGTCCGCGCAGAAGGCGGACGGACGCTGGGTGGTGCGCAGCGTCCCGGGTGACCGCGCCGCCAAGGCGTACGTGTGCCCGGGCTGCCACGTCACCATCGGCATCGGAGTGCCGCACGTGGTGACGTGGCCGTCGGACCCGGGCTGGGCCGGCGGGTCCGGCGTCGAGCAGCGCCGCCACTGGCACTCCGGCTGCTGGGCGCGCCGCCTGTGACCACGGTCCACGTGACGCGACAGGGCCCGGCGCCGGCGTCGTACGCGTTCCTGCACGGCCTTCTCGGCCAGGGCAGGAACTGGGCCGGCATCGCGCGTGCCCTGGAGCCGCAGGGCAGCCTGCTGATAGACCTGCCGGCGCACGGGCGCTCCGGCACCCCTCCCGAGCTCACGTACCCGGCCCTGGCCGACGACGTGGCTGCCGCGCTCCGGGAGGCCACAGGTGGTCAGGCGGTGACCCTGGTCGGCCACTCGATGGGGGGCAAGGTGGCCATGCAGCTCGCGCTGCGCCACCCCGACCTGGTCGCCCGCCTCTGCGTCGTGGACATCTCACCGGTCGCCGGCGACGTGAGGGACTTCCGGGGCTACGTCGACGCCCTGCTGGCGATGGACCTGCAGGAGATCCGTACGCGCCGTGACGCCGACGCGGCGCTGGCGGGCGCCGCTCCCGACCCGACCGTGCGGGGCTTCCTGCTCCAGAACCTGCAGCGCGAGGGTGACGGCTGGCGCTGGGCGGCCGACCTCGCTGCGCTACGAGACGCGATGGAGACCATCGGCGGCTGGCCGGGGAGCGCCGGCGCCGTCTTCGACAAGCCGGTGCTCTGGGTGGCGGGGGCTCGCTCTCCGTACGTGAGGCCCGAGCACGGCGAGATCATGCGGGCGATGTTCCCCCGGGCGCGGCTGGTGACCGTCAAGGACGCCGCCCACTGGGTGCACGCCGACCAGCCCGACGTGATGGCCGGCCTGCTGCGCCAGCTCTCGCAGCGGTGAGGATTCGGGTCACGGCCCCCGTGCGGTGGCCGGGCGACGACGCCTGGAGGACCTGGTGGGCGGGCCGTGCGATGCCGTACGTGCGAGACGCCACCCACGACGAGGAGGGGCGGCTGGTCGTCGCTGGCACTCCCCTCCCCCTGCGGCTGGTGGCCGGGCACGCCCTGGAGCCGGGCGCCACGTACGTCCACGCCTTCCCTCAGGTGACCGTGCTCCACGGGAGCCTCGGCGTCCAGGCTGGCACCGAGGTCAGCGCCGCCTTCTCGATCGGGCCGGCCAGGGGCAGCCTGACCTGGTCCTCCACCTCAGCCGGCTCGCCGACCTGCGCCGGCTGACCACCACCTCGACCCTTCCCGAGCTGCGCTGGGAGGCGACGCTCGACCTGGGTGCCCCGGCACCTCTGGAGGTGCGGGTGCGGCTGCTGTGGCTCAGCGTGGACCTCGTGCTCACCCGAGGCCCGGACGAGCTCCGGCTGGACGTGAGCGCTCGCGGCCGGGGAGCATGGCGGCCCGTGATCGCCGCCCTGCTGGCCCAGCACCGCTCCTCGTACGCCGCCAGCCTCGCGAGCGCGCTGCGCGAGGTCTGCGCCCTGGTCTCGCGGATCGCCGCCAACCCGCAGGCGACGGGGCTGCCGGCCTGGAAGGCGTCGCTGGCTCAGCGCGACACCGAGCACCAGCGGCGTCAGCAGGAGGACTGGCTGGGCGTCCTCGACGCAGGACTGCAGCAGATCGAGCTGCGCATGCACCAGGTGGACCGCCTGGTCGCCTCGGGGTCGTGGCACCAGAGAACGGGCAACCAGCGCTGGTACGCCGAGTGGCAGCGCACCGACCGCCGCCACGACCAGCAGCGGGTGCTGTGGCTGCCGTCCTGGACGGACCTGGAGCAGGCGGTCGCCGAGGATGTGCTGCACGCGACAGCGCCCCCGAGCCTGGCGATCGGCCTAGCCGACGGCGACCGACAGGATCCGCGCCTCGTTGTTGGGCTTGCCGGTGCCGTCCGGGTTCGACCCGTCCTGGCCCTCGGCGGCGATGCGTGCGATGACGCCGAGGGACGCGGCGTCCAGCTGACCGAACACGGTGTACTTCGGCGGCAGCTGCGAGTCCTGGTAGACGAAGAAGAACTGCGAGCCGTTGGTGTTCGGACCGGCGTTCGCCATCGCCACCGTGCCGGCCTTGAAGGTGTCGGTCGGGTAGACCTCGTCCTTGAACGAGTAGCCGGGCCCGCCGCGGCCCGTGCCGGTCGGATCGCCGCACTGCAGCATGAACAGTCCCTTGTCAGCCAGGCGGTGGCACTGCGACCCGTCGTAGAACTTCTGCTGCGACAGCGAGAGGAACGAGGCGATCGTGCACGGCGTCTTGGCCCGGTCCATCGTCACCGTCACCGGGCCCTGGTTGGTGGTGATCGTCGCCGTGACCTTGCCCGTGGCTGGCACGCTGTCGCCCTTGGGCGGGTCCACCGGCTTGGCGGGCTTCGAGGTCGTCGTGAAGACACAGCTGACAGTCCCCGGCGCGGCGGAGCTGGCCGCCGCCGAGCTCGCCGCCCCCGAGCTCGCGGCCGCAGACGAGGTCTGGGGCGCTGCCGCACTGGTGGCCGCGCTGGTGGCGGCGCCGGTCGAGGTGGTGGCCGGGCCACCGGCGGTCGTGGTGGAACCGCAACCGGCGAGGGCCAGGGCGGCGAGGGCTGCTGCAGCGATGAGACGAGTCACCGGCACAGCCTGCCACAGTCCGCCCTCCCCACCCGAGCACCCCGCCGCGAGGCCTGCGACGGTCGCGTACGGGACGGTGGTTGCCCCTCACGGGCGACCCCGGGCGATGGGAGGGCTCTCTCCCGCCCGCATCGTCAGTGCGGGTCGTTAGGCTGCGGGCATGGTTCATCTGACGCGCATCTACACCCGGACCGGCGACGCGGGCAGGACCCGCCTGGTCGACAACTCCGAGGTGTCCAAGACGGACCCGCGGGTCGCCGCGTTCGGCACGGTCGACGAGCTCAACAGCGTCATCGGCATCGCCGTGGCCACGGGTGGCCTCGGCCGCTCGGTCGTCGACCTGCTGAGGCTGGTGCAGAACGAGCTCTTCGACCTGGGCTCCGACCTGGCCACGCCGGTGGTGGCGAACCCGGCCACCGAGCCGCTGCGCGTCGTGCAGTCGTCGGTGGACCGGCTGGAGGCCTGGTGCGACGAGCACGGGGCGGGGCTGCCGGAGCTGCGCTCGTTCGTGCTCCCGGGCGGCACCACCGCCGCGGCCTACCTGCACCAGGCCCGTACGGTCTGCCGGCGGGCCGAGCGCGGGGCCTGGGCCGCCGCCGAGGTCGCGGGGCTGGCCGGGGACCCGCCGACCGGGGGGATCAACCCGCTGGTGATGACCTACCTGAACCGGTTGTCAGACCTGCTGTTCATCCTGGCTCGTTCGGCCAACCGCCGTGACGGGGACCTGCTCTGGGTGCCGGGCGGGGAGCGCAACGCGGCCCACCCGCAGCAGCCGTTCGCCGACGACCTCGGCGAGCTCTAGCCGGGCCGGGGGTTCAGTCGGCGACGTTGCCGTAGCGGCCCAGCCCCGGCGGGGCCGACTCGAGCCAGGCCAGCAGCCCGGTCAGGGCGTCGTGCCCGATGGCGATCTCGACCGGCTGGCGCTGGGTCTGGCGCTGCTCCAGCACCACGACGCGCTGACCGTCGTACAGGGCGACCGCCTCCCCTGCCGTGGGCGGCCGCTCACCGACGACCACCGTGCGGCGCCGCTCCCAGCGGAAGCGCGGCTGCAGCGACAGCCCGAACAGCCGGTACCACTCCAGCCACTCACCGGAGTAACGCGCGACGCCAAGCACCCATCCGGAGCTTGGCGTCGTGGTGGTCAGCCGGGCGGAGCAGTCGAAGGTGCCGCCGCTTCGCGAGATGAGACGTCGCCGCACGACGAGCCAGAGGAAGCACAGCAGGAGCAGCAGGGTGATCGTGACGAGCACCACCTCTGCCGTCGTCAGCCACGCCATGGCAGGACCCTACTGCACGGCATCAGCCCCCTGCGGCGCGCCAAGTCCTGCCGTGACGAGAAGAAGGCCGGGCCGGGAGGACAGGTGCGTGCTGCACGTGTACCTCCCGGCCGGCCTGGGGTCGTCAGCGAGCCCTCTGCGCGGCCTTCACCTGAGCACTGGCGCGGGCGACGCGCTGCTGAGCGTCGTCCACGTCGTCGGGATCGGCATTCTCCAGCGCTCGCTCGGCCTCTGCGAGCTCGGCCTCGGCCTCGCTCTGCGAGACCTCGCGGGCCAGCTGGGCGAAGGGGCTGATGAGGGCAGCCCGGGTCAGCGTCACGGAGAGGAAGCCGCCGTCGACCGCGATCACCTCACGCCTGCCGTCGGGCGTGGTCACCTCTGCGGCGCAGGGCACCAGCGGAGCGATCACCGGCTCATGGTGGGCGAGGATGCCGATGTCGCCCTCGGTCGTCCGAGCGACGAGCGAGACGGCCTCCCCCTCCCACACGAGACGGTTGGCGGCCACGACCTCCACCCTGAAGGTGTCAGCCATGATCTCAGGCGCCTTCCTTCTGCAGCCGGTCCCAGTTGCGCATGACGTCCTCGAGGCCACCCACGTTGAAGAAGGCCTGCTCGGCGATGTGGTCGACCTCGCCGTCGCAGATCATCCGGAAGCTCTCGATGGTCTCCGCCAGCGGGACCGTGGAGCCGGGCACCTGGGTGAACTTCTCCGCCATGTAGGTGTTCTGGCTGAGGAACTGCTGGATGCGGCGGGCCCGGTTGACGACGATCTTGTCCTCCTCGGACAGCTCGTCGACACCCAGGATGGCGATGATGTCCTGCAGCTCCTTGTTGCGCTGCAGGATCTGCTTCACGCGCACCGCGGTGTTGTAGTGGTCCTGCCCGATGTACTGCGGGTCGAGGATCCGCGAGGTTGACGTCAGCGGGTCCACGGCCGGGTACAGACCACGGGAGGCGATCTCACGCGAGAGCTCCGTGGTCGCGTCGAGGTGCGCGAACGTCGTGGCAGGGGCCGGGTCGGTGTAGTCGTCGGCGGGCACGTAGATGGCCTGCATCGAGGTGATGGAGTGACCACGGGTCGACGTGATCCGCTCCTGCAGCTGACCCATCTCGTCGGCCAGGTTGGGCTGGTAGCCCACGGCGGACGGCATCCGGCCGAGCAGGGTGGAGACCTCCGAACCCGCCTGCGTGAACCGGAAGATGTTGTCGATGAAGAGCAGCACGTCCTGGTTGGCGACGTCGCGGAAGTACTCCGCCATCGTCAGCGCGGACAGCGCCACGCGCAGACGCGTGCCCGGCGGCTCGTCCATCTGGCCGAACACCAGGGCGGTGTCCTTCATGACGCCGGCCTCGATCATCTCGTTGATGAGGTCGTTGCCCTCACGGGTCCGCTCCCCCACGCCGGCGAACACCGAGGTGCCACCGAAGTTGTGGGCGATGCGGTAGATCATCTCCTGGATCAGCACGGTCTTGCCGACGCCGGCGCCGCCGAACAGGCCGATCTTGCCACCCTGCACGTACGGGGTCAGCAGGTCGAGCACCTTGATGCCGGTCTCCAGCATCTCGGTCTTCGACTCCAGCGCGTCGAACTTCGGCGCGTCACGGTGGATCGGCCAGCGCTCGGTGACCTCGAACTCGGACGGGTCCTGGTTCAGGCACTCGCCGGTCACGCTCCACACACGGCCCTTGGTGACGTCACCGACGGGTACGGAGATGGGCGCGCCCGTGTCGCGTACAACCGCGCCGCGGCGCAGGCCGTCCGTCGGCTTCAGAGCGATGGCACGCACCATGTTGTCGCCGACGTGCAGCGCGACCTCGAGGGTCATGGAGCGCTGGGCGCCGGCCGCGTCGATGTCGACGGTGAGGGCGTTTAGGATGTCGGGCATCTCGTCGGGGGCGAACTCAATGTCGACGACGGGGCCGATGACTCGGGCGACCCGCCCGGCACCGGGGGTGCCGGCGGCGCTCGTCGCGGCGGTCTGGGTGGCGGTCATGGGTCTACTCCTCGTTGTCGCCCTCGGCGAGCGCCGAGGCGCCGCCGACGATTTCGGTGATCTCCTGGGTGATCTGCGCCTGGCGTGCCTGGTTGGCGTCGCGCGTCAGCTGCTGGATCAGGCCCTCGGCGTTGTCGGTCGCCGACTTCATGGCCTTCTGCTTGCTGGCCAGCTCCGACGCGGCGGCCTGCATCAGGAAGAAGTGGATGCGGTTGCGCACGTAGAGCGGCAGCAGGGTGTCGAGCACCGTCTCGGGGTCGGGCTCGAAGTTGTAGAGCGGGACGATCTGGCCGTCACGCACCGGCTCGGCCTCCTCGCGGACGACCTCCAGGGGCAGGATGCGGGTGACCCGCGGCTCCTGGACCAGCATCGACTCGAAGCGGGTGTAGACGACGTGGATCTCGTCGACACCGCCCTCCTCGGTGGGACGGACGAAGATGTCGATCAGCGCGTCGGCGATCTCGGCCGACTGACGGGCGTCAGGCCGGTCGGAGCTGCCTGCCCACGTCTTCTCCACCGGCCGGTTGCGGAACTGGTAGAACGAGATCCCCTTGCGCCCGACCAGGAAGGTGACGACCTCCTTGCCCTCCTCACGGAGGGTCTCGCGGAGACGGTCGCCCATGCGGATGGCGTTCGACGAGTACGCACCCGCCAGGCCGCGGTCGGCGGTCACCACGAGAACGGCCGCCCGGGTCGGGTTCGGCTTCTCCGTGGTGAGCGGGTGGTCGTGGTTGGAGTAGGACGCGACCGCTCCGACGGCGCGGTTCAGCTCACGCGTGTACGGCAGAGCCTCCTGCGCCGCCTGCTGCGCCTTCACGATGCGCGAGGCCGCGATGAGCTCCATCGCGCGGGTGATCTTCTTGGTGGTCTGGACAGAGCGTCGACGCTGTCTCAGCTCGCGAAGGCTGGCAGGCATGGGTCAGCGGGCCTTCCCGCCGGCCCGGATCTGCTCCTGGTCGATGTCCTCACGCGCCACCGGCTCGGAGGTGTTGATGTCGCGCAGCGGCTTGCCCTCCGACGTACGGAACTGGCCCTTGAACCGCTCGATGGCGTCACGGGCCGCAGCCTGGGTGTCGTCGTCGAAGAGGCGGGTCTCACCGATGGTCTGCAGCACCGACGAGCTCGTACGCATGTCGGCCAGCAGCTCCTGCTCGAATCGGAGCACGTCGTTGACGGGCACCTCGTCGAGCAGGCCGTTCAGACCGGCCCACACCGACACGACCTGGTCCTCCACCGGGTACGGGGAGAACTGGGGCTGCTTGAGGAGCTCCACCAGACGGGCACCGCGGTCGAGCTGACGGCGAGACGTGGCGTCGAGGTCGGAGGCGAACATGGCGAACGCCTCCATGTCGCGGTACTGCGCCAGGCTCAGCTTCAGCGTGCCGGCCACGGACTTCATGGCCTTCACCTGGGCCGCACCACCGACGCGGGAGACCGACACGCCGACGTCGATGGCCGGGCGCTGGTTGGCGTTGAACAGGTCCGACTGCAGGAAGATCTGGCCATCGGTGATGGAGATGACGTTGGTCGGGATGTAGGCCGACACGTCGTTCGCCTTGGTCTCGATGATCGGCAGACCCGTCATCGAGCCACCGCCCAGCTCGTCGGAGAGCTTCGCGCAGCGCTCGAGGAGCCTCGAGTGCAGGTAGAAGACATCACCGGGGTACGCCTCGCGGCCCGGCGGCCGACGCAGCAGCAGCGACATCGCGCGGTAGGCCTCGGCCTGCTTGGTGAGGTCGTCGAAGACGATCAGGACGTGCTTGCCCTCGTACATCCAGTGCTGGCCGATGGCCGATCCGGTGTAGGGGGCGAGGTACTTGAAGCCCGCCGGGTCGGAGGCCGGGGCGTGCACGATGGTCGTGTACTCCAGGGCGCCGGCCTTCTCCAGGGTGCCGCGCACCTCGGCGATGGTCGAGCCCTTCTGGCCGACGGCGACGTAGATGCAGCGCACCTGCTGCTTGGGGTCGCCCGACTCCCAGTTGCGGCGCTGGTTGATGATCGCGTCGATGGCGATGGCGGTCTTGCCGGTCTTGCGGTCGCCGATGATCAGCTGACGCTGGCCGCGGCCGACGGGGATCATGGCGTCGATGGCCTTGATGCCGGTCTGCAGGGGCTCGCGCACCTCCTGGCGGTCCATGACGCCGGCGGCCTGCAGCTCGAGCGCACGACGGTCGCCCAGCGGCGTGATCTCGCCAAGGCCGTCGATCGGGTTGCCCATGGCGTCGACGACGCGACCCAGGTAGCCGTCACCGACGCGCACCGAGAGGATCTCGCCGGTGCCGCGCACCGAGGAGCCCTCCTCGATGCCCTCGGAGTTGCCGAGCACCACGACGCCGATCTCGCGGACGTCGAGGTTCAGCGCGATGCCACGCGTGCCGTTCTCGAACTCCAGCACCTCGTTGGCCATGACCGAGGGCAGGCCCTCGACGCGGGCGATGCCGTCACCGGAGGTGACGACCGTGCCCACCTCCTCGCGGGAGGCGGTCGCGGGCGAGAAGTCCTGGACGTACGAGCTGAGTGCGGCCCGGATCTCGTCGGAGCTGATGGTGAGTTCCGCCATCGTTAGCCTTCCTGGTCTGGTTGTCGATCGTTCTCGTGTGTGGACTACGCCAGCTGGCGGTCGGCGTCCTGAAGACGCCCCGCGACGCTGCCGTCGATGAGCTCGTCGCCGAGCTCGACCTTGACGCCGCCGATCAGCGCGGGGTCGACCACGACCATCACGTTGACCGCGCGGCCGACCTGCCGGGTGAGGGCGCCGGCGAGACGGGCCTCCTGCTCGGGCGACAACGGCCGGGCGACGCGTACGGTCGCGACCGTGCGCCGCCGCAGCGCCGCCGACACCGAGAGGTACTGCTCGACCGTGAGGTCGAAGGTGCGGTGACGCGCGGCCACGGCCCGCTCGGCGAGGGTGACCACCTCCGCCGGCACCTTGCCGGTGAGCAGGTCGCGGACGAGCTGCTGACGCTTCGCCACCGGGGTGGACGAGTCGCTCAGGGCGGCCCGGAGGGGCCGGTCCGCATCGACGATGCGACCGAAACGGAACAGGGCCCCCTCGATCTCGTCGAGACGGTTGGCCTGCTGGCCCAGGATCAGCACGGCGCGGACGCCCTGCCGGTCCAGCGCAGCGGCAAGGGCGCGACCCGACGGCCACGGCTGCGCCAGGCTCTGGGTGAGCACGTTGAGCGCCGTGGGGTCGACCTTGCCCTGGAACAGCCGCGCCGCGACCCCCTGCCGTGCCCCGGTACCGATGGCGGGGTCGGTCAGGGTGCGGCGCAGCTGCGCCGAGGAGTCGATCGCGTCCGCGATGGCGAACAGGTCGGTCGCCGTACGCTCGCTCAACGCGCCCGCACGCTGCAGGGCGTCGTCGACGGCGTTCAGTCGGCTCTCGGTGCTCGCACTCACGGTCATGATCGCTCCTTAGGCTCGCTGGGGCTGGGTCTGCTGCTCGAGGTCCGCGATGAACCGGTCGACGGTCCGCTGAGCCCGCGCGTCGTCCTCGAGGGACTCGCCGACGATCTTGCTCGCGAGCTGCGTGGCAAGACCGCCGATCTCGGCGCGGAGCTCGTCGCGCGCCTGAGCACGCTCGGCCTCGATCTGGGTGCGGGCCGAGGCGATGATGCGAGCAGCCTCGGCGTTCGCCTGCTCCCGCATCTCGGCAAGCACCTGGGCGCCGGTGTTCTTGGCGTCCTCACGGATCTTGGCGGCCTCGCCCTGGGCGTCGGCGAGCTGGGCCTGGTACTGGTCCCGCGCCGCCTTCGCCTCAGCCTGGGCCCGCTCGGCACGCTCGATGCCGCCGCGGATCTGGTCGGAGCGCTCCGCGTAGGTCGCCTCGAACATGGGGACGACCTTCTTCCAGACCACGAACGTGATCAGGAGCGCCAGCACCAGGCCGACGACGAACTCCGAGATGTGCTCGGGCAGGAGGGGGCCGAGCGGCCCCGTGCCACCTTCCAGGGGAAGCACGGGGGACCTCAGCCCTGGGTCAGGGTGGTGGTCAGCACGAAGGCCAGGGCGATGCCGATGATGGCGAGGGCCTCGACGACCGCGAAGCCGATCCAGGCGGTGCCCATCATGGCGCCACGGGCCTCAGGCTGGCGAGCGGTGCCGTTGATGACCGAGGAGAAGATCCACGCAACGCCCAGGCCCGGGCCGAGGGTCGCGAGGCCGTACCCGATCATGTTGAGCGAGCCGCTGATTTCCAGGAGGTTCATTGCTTTCCTTTCGGCAGGTCTGAGCCGGCGTTGGTTCTGGGTCAGTGATCCTCGGCGATCGCCGAGGACACGTACTGGGCGGACAGGACGGTGAAGATGTAGGCCTGCAGCGCCCCGACGAGGAGCTCCAGGGCGAAGATCGCAAAGCTGAACAGGAGGGCGACGACACCGGCGACGTTGTTGATGAGCGGCGCCGAGTGCAGCAGCAGGTACTCGCCACCCACCACGAACACCACGATCACGAGGTGGCCGGCGAACAGGTTCGCGAACAGTCGCAGCAGCAGCGTGATGGGGCGGGTGATGATGTTGGAGAGGAACTCCAGCGGGATGATCAGGAACAGCAGCGGCCACGGCACGCCCGGCGGGATCAGCACGTGCTTCCAGTAGCCGACGAACCCATGCTTGGCGATGCCCGCACCGTTGTAGATCAGCCACGACAGCAGCGCCAGGGCGTACGGGAAGCCGATCTTGGAGAACGTCGGGAACATGAACAGGAACGTCTGCCCGAACAGGTTGTTCACCAGGATGAAGCTGAAGACCGCGATCAGGTACGGCAGGTAGCGGCGATACTCGTGACCGAGGATGTCGCGCGCGATGCTGTTGCGCAGCATGTCGTAGAGGTACTCGCCGGCGAACTGCCGCTTCGTGGGGACGACCTTCTGGCGGTTGGCCATCCACAGCCAGAACCCGATCACCAGGGCGGCACCGATGACCGCCTGCGCGATGTGGTTCGTCAGCCAGATGTCGGTCCAGGAGTAGTGGGCCGTGTCACCGTGCTTCCAGGCCTCGCTCGGCCAGAGCGGGCGGCTCTCGAAGTTCTGGATGCCGAAGGTCGGCGGCTCCACGCCCTCGAGGGGGAGGAACGGAAGCGTGGGCACCGTCACGACCTGTGTCCTTTCGCCTTCTTCCGCGGAGTCTCCTCGCGGTTGAACCGTCTGATGATCATGTAGATCGAGAGCACCATCCCCAGCACGATCCCGAGCGGGGTGAGCCACCAGGTGTGGAGCACCCGGTCGCCGAGCCACCCGAGGCCACCGTAGAGAAGGAGCCCGGCAAGCAAGTAGCTGAGCGCGGTGTAGGCCTCGTCGTGGCCCGTGCCGTGGTTGCTCATCGACCCGTACCCTAGCAGCGCGCACCCCCCGATTGGCCAATCGGGAAACCCGGCCGGGCAGCCGGGCGGGACACCCCCTGCCGGTGGGTCTACGACGCGTCGCCGGCAGGTGGTTCGTACACGGTGTCGTACGTGGGGATCCGCATCCGGCGGAACGCCACCAGCTCGCCCGCGAGCCACCCGGCGACGCAGACCAGGATGCCTGCGGCCACCCATCCCGGGCGGAGTCCCGCCAGCCGGTCGGCGTTCTCCATGTAGGCCCACAGCGCTCCCCCGAGCATCGCCGCGCGGACCGCGTACGAGGCCAGCGACGCGACCAGCACCTGCTTCGGGTGCCTGTCGGCCACCAGCACCTGGACGCCCATGCCGGCGCCGGAGAAGGCGAGCACCATCCCGGCGCCGAGCAGGGCGGAGACCGCCCCCGCGCCGCCCGCCCGCGCCAGCCCCAGGCCGACCACCGTGAGCGCGGCGACGTGCCAGGCCAGAAGGCCTGCCTTGAGGAGCGTGAGGGCTCGGGCGCCCGTCGGGCTGAGGCTCATGGCTCGGACCTCTCCGGTGTGGTGACTCGCGCCAGCGGGACCTTTCGGCCTGGGATCACGGTGACCAGCACCATCGCCACGATGGCGACCAGGACCACCGGCAGCACCCAGGGCTGGTCCACCAGCCCGACGGCGATGGCGCCGAAGGACAGCAGCGCGGTCCACAGGTACATGACGATCACGGCCCGGGTCTGCGAGTGCCCCCGTTGCAGGAGCCGGTGGTGCAGGTGCAGCTTGTCGGGCCGGAACCACCAGGTGCCGGCGACCGTGCGCCGCACGTACGCGAGCACCAGGTCGAGCACCGGCAGCGCCAGGATCGCGACCGGCAGCAGGATCGGCAGGTACGCGGTGAGCAGCCCGCCCCGGTCGTCCAATGCCGACGGGTCGAACTGCCCGGTGAGGCTGATGGTCGAGGTGGCGAGCAGCAGCCCGAGCAGCATGGCCCCGGAGTCGCCCATGAACATCCGGGCGGGGAAGAAGTTGTGGGGCAGGTAGCCCAGGCAGGCACCCGCGACCGACACCGTGACCAGGCTGGCCGCGGTGGCGCGCACCAGGTCCTGCTCGACGGTCAGCACGTACGAGTACGCCGCGAAGGCCATGGCCCCGATGGCCACCACCCCGGCGGCGAGACCGTCCAGCCCGTCCACGAAGTTGATGGCGTTGACGCAGAGGAAGATCAGGAACACGGTGATGGCGATGCTGGTCCCCTGATCGAGCGCCAGCAGCTGCCCTGGCAGGGGGATCCACAGGATGCGCACGCCCATCAGCACGGCCACGCCGGCCGCCAGCACCTGACCGGCAGCCTTGGCGATCGCCGGCAGGTCGATCAGGTCGTCGACCACGCCGACGCCGCAGATCACCGCACCGGCCAGCAAGATGCCGAAGGTGGTGCCGGTCACCGACGAGTGGCGGCCCAGGAACGGCAGCTGCGACGCGCAGAGGAAGGCGACCGTGACACCGACCAGCATGGCCAGGCCACCGAAGTACGGGATCGGCCGGGCATGCACGTCGCGGTCACGCACCTTCGCCACCGCGCCCGTCCGCAGCGCGAGGCTGCGGCAGGCGGGCGCGGCGAGGAACGTGGCGCTCAACGCCACGAGCAGGACCAGGACGTACTCGCGCACGGGTGCCTACGGGGCCGGGGTCGCGGTGTCATCGGCGGAGTCGTCGGCGATGTCCGAGCGCTGGGGGGGCTCGATGACCACCGGAGATCCGTCCAGGCTGGCCTCCACCGGCGACGGCAGCGCGACGTCGGCCAGGGCGACCTCGGCCAGCCCAGGCACGGCATCCGCGGCGGCGGGCAGGTCCGGTGCCCCCTCGGCCAGGCCCTCCCGGGCCGTGTCTTGCCGGCCGTCGGTCTGAGCAGCCAGCTCGTCCGGCGCATCGGGCTTCGGCTCGGGGCCCACGACCGAGGGCACGTGGGCCTGGATCTCGGCGACGGAGATGACGCCGACGCGCAGCACGCGGCCGGACGACGTGCTGGCGAAGTCGACGATGGTCGAGGGCACCGGGCCGGGGGTCGCTCCCCCGTCGACGTACACGGAGACCGACGTCCCCAGCTGGTCCTTCGCCGAGTCGAGGTCGGTGCCGGCCTCCTGGCCGCTGATGTTGGCGCTGGAGACGGCCAGGGGCCCCGTCGCGCGCAGGATGGCGCGGGTGACCTCGTGGTCGGGCACCCGGACGCCGATGGTGCCCCGGGTGTCGCCGAGCTCCAGGCGCAGACTGCTGTGGGCTGGCAGGATCAGGGTCAGCGGGCCCGGCCAGTACGCGCCCGCGAGCGTGCGAGCCTCCTCCGGGATGTCGCGGGCGAGCGTGTCCACCATGACGGTGTCGGCCATGAGCACCGGCGGTGGCATGTCGCGCCCACGCTGCTTGGCGTCCAGCAGGCCCTGGACCGCCGTGGCCGAGAAGGCGTCGGCGCCGATCCCGTACACGGTGTCGGTCGGCAGCACCACGCACTCCCCCGCCCTGACGGCCTTGCGCACCGCCGCGACCGCGGTGGCGAGGTCGTCGGCCGGCACCACGACGGGCTCCGGGCGGTCGTCGACCGGCTCCGGCTCCACCGCGGCCGTGGGGTCGGTCTCGGTCGTGAGCGCCTCAGGGTCGAGAGCCACAGGTGCCGGTACGGACCCCGGCGCCGGTGACGGTGCGCCAGCCTGGTCGTCCGGGGAGGCCGGCGTCTCCGACGCGCCCGGCACCCCCTCCTCCGGCAGCGCCTGGCCCTCGGGCAGCGCGGTTCCCACGGCGCTGAGGGCGGTGCTCCCGGTGCCGGAAGGCTGCTGCGAGAGGGCCTCCTCGGCCGGTGTCTGCTCCAGGTACGGGTCGGTCACCCGCCCATCCTGCCAGCACACGTCACCGCGCCTGCGTACGCTGCCCGGCATGGGAGCGAGCGTGACGCGTGAGATGGTGCTGGAGCCCATGGGTCCGGCAGGGGCCTTCGTGCTGACCGACGACAGGTGGCCACGCTGGGCGACGGCGCCAAGGTGTTCCCCGTCGTGGTCGCCGTCAACGGCGCCGACCTGCGCGTCCGGCTGGCGCGGATGGGCGGGGTGAGCTGCATCGGGCTTCGCCGCGAGCTGCGCGACCAGGCCGGCCTGGTCCTGGGCGACACCTATGGCGCCACCGTCACCCGCGACGACGCGGAGCGGGTGATCGAGGTGCTCGACGACCTGGCAGCCGCACTCGCGGAGGCGGGCCAGCGAGGGCGGTTCAACGCCCTGGCCCCGACGCAGCGGCGGGAGCTCGTGCGCGGGGTCTCAGAGGCCAAGCGGGAGACCACCCGCGCGGACCGCGTGGGCCAGACCGTGGCGATGGTCGACGCGGGCCGTACCCGCTGACGCGCGACGGCCCGGATGCTCCAGCTGCGTAACGATCCGGCATCACCTCGGTTCACCGACCGAGAAACGGTCACCTCCACTCGCCCCCAGGTGCCAGGCTGGCGCCTCACGACCACCCCGAGAAGAGGCACCATGACTTTTCAGCTGACGCGCCGAGGGGCGCTCTACGTCGCCGCCGGCACCGCAACCGCAGGACTGCTCACCGCGTGCTCGGGCACCGCCGCGGCTCCCCCGGCCCCGGGTGCCAGCGGTGGCGCCTCCGGCCCCGCCGGGCCCAAGAAGATCGACCAGGCCGCGTACGACGCCATCATCCTCGGAGGCCCCGTCGCTGACGAGGCGACCGTCAACGCCAACGCCTGGGCGAAGAAGATCAAGGCGCAGGGCTTCCTCAAGCGCGGCGGTACCGACACCGGCCCGATCTTCAGCCTGAAGGACCCGATCACCGGGCGCACCGTCGGCTTCGATGCCGGCATCAGCGACCTGCTGTCGCACTACATCACCGGCGGCAAGGACGTCTCCAAGCTGAGCCAGCTGACGCAGACCACGGTGGACACCCGCGAGACGATGCTGCAGAACAACACCGTCGACGTGGTGATCGCGACCTACACCATCACCCAGGCGCGGGCGCAGAAGGTCAGCTTCGCCGGGCCGTACTACAGCTCCGGCGCCGCCGTGCTCGTCAAGAGCGACAGCACCGTGACCTCGTACAAGGACCTGTCGGGCAAGAAGGTCGTCACCGAGACCAACTCGACGGCCCTCACGGCGATCAAGCAGTACATCCCCGACGCCGAGGTCATCACCTTCACCGAGAACGACGCCTGCGTCGCGGCGGTGGAGGACGGCCGCGCGGTGGCGTACGTGCTGGACGAGGCGATCCTGCTCTCGAACGCGCTGAAGAACTCGAAGGTGAAGGTGGTCGGCCAGCCGTTCACCACCGACCCGTACGGCGTCGGCGTCAGCAAGGCCGACCCGGCCGCCAAGGAGTTCGTGAACGGGTTCCTCACGAAGATCTTCGACTCCGGCGACTGGGTGAAGCTCTTCAAGGCGACGGTCGGCCTGTACTCGGAGGTGGCGAACCCCACCCCGCCGAAGCTCGGTTCCGCCGCAGGCAGCTGAGCCCCATCCGCGCAGCAGCGCCCCGGACGCCCCGCGCCCGGGGCGCTGCCCACCCCTGTAGGAGCTCCGCGTGATCGACATCCTGCGCAACGAGTACGGCACCATCCTCGGCGGCATCCTGGTCACCGTCGAGCTGACGGTGATCGGGTTCCTCGGCGCCATGGTCCTGGGCACCGTGATCGCCATCTTCCGGGTCAGCCCCGTCACGCCGCTGCGTGTGGTCGGGGCTGCGTACGTCGAGTTCTTCCGCAACATCCCGCTGCTCAGCCTGCTGATCCTGATCGTCTTCGGCCTGCCGAAGATCGGCATGCTGTTCCCGCTGTTCTGGTCGGGCGCGCTCGGGCTGGTGCTGTCGGGCGCCGCGTTCGTGTGCGAGACGGTGCGCTCCGGCATCAACACGGTCCCGGTCGGCCAGTCCGAGGCTGCCCGCTCGCTCGGCATGACCTTCACCCAGCAGCTCGGCGAGGTGATCCTCCCCCAGGCCTTCCGGACCATGGTGCAGCCGCTGGTGAACGTCTTCATCGGCGTGCTGATCGGCTCCTCGCTGTGCGCGGCGGTGGGTGTCGCCGACCTCACCAACATGGCCCAGCAGCTCAACATCCGCTACGCCGAGGCCGTGCTGCTGTTCCTGCTCTCGGGCGCTGTCTACCTGGTTCTCGCCCTGGGCGCGGGCGGCATCGGTGCCGCGCTGGAGCGCCGCGTGAGCGGGAAGGCCGTCCGATGAGCAACGCCACCCAGGTCCTCTTCGACACCCCAGGCCCCCGGGGCCGCTCCACCATCCGGATCACTTCGGTGGTCGTCATCCTGCTGACGGCCCTGGCCGTGTGGCTGGCCGTCCGCCAGTTCGCGGTCAACGGCCAGCTCGCGCCGGAGATGTGGAACTTCTTCCTGTACCCGGCCATCATCGCGTTCCTCGGCCAGGGCCTGCTGGGCACGTTCCTCACCACCCTGGTGGCGGCCGTGGTCAGCTTCCCGCTGGGTCTGCTGCTCGCCCTCGCCCGTCTCAGCCCCCACCCCCTCCTCCGCCGGCTCGCCACCGGGTGGATCGAGTTCTTCCGCTCCATCCCGATGCTGCTGGTCGTGTACGCATTCCTGCTGGCCCTGCCCCGGTTCGGCGTCGTGTTCCCCGTGTTCTGGATGCTCGTGATCCCGATGATCCTGGTGAGCTCGGCCTCCACAGCGGAGGTTTTCCGGGCAGGCATCAACGCCGTGGCACGCGGCCAGTGGGAGGCGGCCGAGTCCCTGGGCATGGAGCGAGGCGCGGTGCTCACCAGTGTCGTGCTGCCGCAGGCGTTCCGCATCGTCGTGCCCAACCTGCTCACCCAGCTGGTCTCGCTGCTGAAGGACTCCACCCTGGGCTTCGTCGTCAGCTACCCCGAGCTCATGCAGCAGGGCAAGTCGCTGTCCAGCTACTACGGCTATCTCATCCAGACCTACCTCGTGATCGCCGTGATCTACGTGGTGATCAACTTGGCGCTGACGCGGCTGGCTCACCGGCTCCAGGTCCGAAGCACGCGCCGCGTGGCCTCCACCAGGGGCGGTCGTCGCCGCCTCGCCCAGCAGCCTCTCGCGGAGTAGGAGTCTCGCCCATGTGCCGCCTTCTCGGTGTCACCAGCCGTCACCACGGTCATCTCGCAGACACGGTCGGCTCGCTCGACCAGCTCACCGCGCTCTCGCGCAAGCACTGCGACGGCTGGGGCGCGGCCTGGCGTACGGCCGACGGGGCGGTGGCGACCGCCCACAGCCCGGTGGCCGCGTTCGAGGACGAGGCGTACGCCCGCATGCTGGTCGAGGTCGACAGCGACCAGGTGCTGGTCCACCTGCGGCGCGCCTCGCCGGGCATCCCGGTGCTGCTGGAGAACTGTCACCCCTTCACCGAGGGCGGGGTGTCGTTCGCCCACAACGGGCAGTTCCCGGTGACCGAGCGGCTGCTGGCCTGGTGCGAGGAGGCCGGGGTGCGGCCGCGCCAGGGCACGACCGACTCCGAGCTGTACTTCGGGCTGGTCCTGCACCACAGCCGCAACCTGCCCTGGCACGAGGCGCTGGCCGCGGCCGCCCGGCAGATCACCAGCGACCTGTGGGTCGACGACCCCACCGACGACCCGGAGGCGCTGAACGCGATCCTGATCACCCCGGAGGCGATGTACGCCTACGCCCAGTCGCAGCCCAAGAAGCTCCGGCCCGACTCCGAGACCGACACGTACGAGCTGCGGATGCTGGAGACCGACGACTCCGTGGTGTTCGCCTCCACGCACTGGGACCTGCCCGGGTCGCGCCCGCTGCCGGATCGCCACGTGATGCAGGTGGACCGCGGCACCCTGGCCGTCACCGACCACGGCCTGATCCCGCTGGGCTGATCGTCGAGGACGGGCTGGGCCTCAGACCCGGGTCGCGGTCACGAACCGCCAGCGGTCGGTGAGGTCCCGGTGGTCGCGCACCGACCCGTACGCCCCGTGCCGCGCGAACAGCGCCACCACCGCCTTGTGCTGCACCTCGGCGTGCTCGGCGGCCAGCAGGCCCCCGGGGCGCAGCAGCCGGGCCGCCACACGGGCCACCACGTGCATCGCGTCGAGGCCGTCGTCGCCGGAGAACACTGCCATCTTGGGGTCGTGGTCACGCACGTCGGCGGGCACGGACTCCCAGGCGGTCAGCGGCACGTACGGGGGGTTCACCACCACCAGGTCGACGGTGCCGTCGAGCTCGGGCAGCGCGCCAGCCATGTCGGCCTCCACGACCTCGACGCCGCTGCCGCGCAGGTTGGTGAGCAGGTACGGGATCGCGTCCTCCGACAGCTCGACCGCGTACTGCTCCAGCCCCGGCCGCTCCTCGGCTAGCGCCTTGCTGATGACCCCGGAGCCGGCGCACAGCTCCACCACGCGTACCGGCCCGGCGGGCAGCGCGTCCAGGCACCAGCCGACCATCGCCTCGGTCTCCGGCCGCGGCACGAAGACGCCGGGCCCGACCGTGACAGTGGTGTGCCGGAAGTGCGCGACGCCGGTGACGTGCTGCACGGGCTCCCCCGCCGCGCGGCGGGCCACGGCCGCGTCCAGCCGCGCGCAGGTCTCCTCGTCGAGCGGGCCTGCCAGCGGCAGCCGGCCCGGCTCGACGCCGAGGGCGTACGCGACCAGGGTCCGCGCCTCCGCGTCAGGAGACGTGCTCCCCGCCAGGGCGGCTCGCGCGCCGCGTACGGCGTCGCCGACCGAGCGCACCGCTCAGCTCTCGCCGACGTGGGCGAGGCGGTCGGCCAGGTCGGCCTCCTGCAGCGCCTCCAGCAGGGGCTGCAGGTCGCCGTTCATCACGCCGTCGAGGTTGTGCGCCTTGAACCCGATGCGGTGATCGGCGATGCGGTTCTCGGGGAAGTTGTAGGTGCGGATGCGCTCGGACCGGTCGACCGTGCGCACCTGCGACTTGCGGGCCGCCGACGCGGCGCTCGCGGCCTCCTCCTCGGCGGCGGCGAGCAGCCGGGCGCGCAGCACGCGCATGGCCGACTCCTTGTTCTGCAGCTGGGAGCGCTCGTTCTGGCAGGAGACCACGATGCCGCTGGGCAGGTGGGTGATGCGCACGGCCGAGTCGGTGGTGTTGACGCCCTGGCCACCCTTGCCGCTGGAGCGGTAGACGTCGATGCGCAGGTCGTCGTCGGCGATCTCGATCTCGTCGGCGTCGTCGGTGTCGGGCATCACCAGCACGCCGGCGGCAGAGGTGTGGATGCGGCCCTGCGACTCGGTCACCGGCACCCGCTGCACGCGGTGCACGCCGCCCTCGAACTTCAGCACCCCGTACGGCATCTGGTCGGGATCGCCCGCGGAGCTGGCCTTGACCGCGACGGTGACCGACTTGTAGCCGCCGAGGTCGGTGTCCTGGGTGTCGAGCACCTCGACCCTCCAGCCGCGCGCCTCGGCGTACCGGGCGTACATGCGGAACAGGTCGCCCGCGAATAGCGCCGACTCCTCGCCTCCCTCGCCCGACTTGATCTCCAGGATGGCGTCGGCGGAGTCGTTGGGGTCGCGGGGTGCGAGCAGGCGGGTCAGCCGCTCGGTCGCGGCGCTCAGCTGCTCCTCCAGGCCGGGGACCTCGCCGGCGAACGACTCGTCCTCGGCGGCGAGCTCACGCGCCGCGGCCAGGTCGTCGGTGAGGCGGGCGTGGTCGGCGAGCGCCTTCACGACCGGGGTGAGCTCGGCGTACCGGCGGCCCAGCCGCCGGGCCAGTGCCATGTCGGCGTGCGTCGCGGGGTCGGCCAGGCGACGCTCGATGTCGGCGTGCTCGGCGACCAGCGCGTCAGTGCCCTCGGCCATGCTGACCTCTTCCTCCTGCGGGGGCGGACGTGAAAACAGGCACCGGGGCCGACCCAGCTGGGCCGACCCCGGTGCCCGGGATGCGTGCTACTTGCCGTCCTTCTTCGCGTACATGCGCTCGAAGCGGGCGACGCGGCCGCCGGTGTCGAGGATCTTCTGCTTGCCCGTGTAGAACGGGTGGCAGGCGGCGCAGACCTCGGTGTGGATGCGCCCGCTCTCGGCGGTGGACCGGGTGGTGAACGAGTTGCCGCAGCTGCAGACGACCTGCGTCTCGTTGTACTGCGGGTGGATGCCCTGCTTCATGCTGTCTCCTGTCGTGCGGCCGGGTCGCCCTGGGTCTGACGAGCGGTGGATGAACGCTCGGGCGTGAACCGGTACCAGCCGTTCATTATCCCCCCGTCCGGGGAGAAGACCAAATCTCAGGGGCGGGTCGCCACGACCTCCCACCAGCGGCTCTGGGTGACGTCCTCGACGGAGTCGACGGTGAGCCCCGCGTCGGCGATCCCCTGCAGCTCGTCGGCGTGACGGGCCAGGGCGGCCCGTCCACGGCCTGGCCTTGATCGGCCAAGCACCGCACGAAGAGCGTGCCACCCTCGGCCACCGTCGCAGCGATCGCGGGGTACGACTCTCGCCGCTGGTCCGGCAGCGCCGAGAACGTCTCCAGCCACGCCACGATGCAGGTGCTGGGCCGCAGGCGGGCCCAGGGCACCGAGGCCAGGTCGTCCCCCGGCCTGGGCATAGATGCGCTCGAAGCGATCCGTCACGCGCTGGGCGTGGTCCGGCTGATCTGCACCAGGAAGTCGTGGTTGGAGGTGGACTTGCGCAGCTGCTTGAGCAGCATCTCGATGCCGGCCGTGGTCTCCATGCCGGAGAGCACCCGGCGCAGCTTCCAGATGATGGCCAGCTCCTCACGGCCCAGCAGCAGCTCCTCGCGACGCGTGCTGGAGGCGTCGACGTCGATGGCCGGGAAGATGCGCTTGTCGGCGAGGTCACGGCGCAGCCGCAGCTCCATGTTGCCGGTGCCCTTGAACTCCTCGAAGATCACGTCGTCCATGCGCGACCCGGTCTCGATGAGCGCCGTGGCCAGGATGGTGAGCGAGCCGCCGTTCTCGATGTTGCGGGCGGCGCCGAAGAACTTCTTGGGCGGGTAGAGCGCCGCGGAGTCCACGCCACCGGAGAGGATGCGGCCGGACGCGGGCGCGGCCAGGTTGTACGCACGGCCCAGACGCGTGATGCCGTCGAGCAGCACCACCACGTCCTTGCCCGCCTCGACCAGGCGCTTGGCGCGCTCGATGGCGAGCTCGGCGATGGTGGTGTGGTCGTCGGCCGGGCGGTCAAACGTCGAGGCGATGACCTCGCCTGACACGGTGCGCTCGAAGTCGGTGACCTCCTCGGGACGCTCGTCGACCAGCACCACCATGAGGTGCACCTCGGGGTTGTTGGTCGCGATCGCGTTGGCGATGGACTGCATCACCATCGTCTTGCCCGCCTTGGGCGGGGACACGATGAGGCCGCGCTGGCCCTTGCCGATCGGGGCCACGATGTCGATGATCCGGCCGATCATGTTGACCGGCGTGGTCTCGAGCTTCAGGCGCTCCTGCGGGTAGAGCGGGGTGAGCTTCATGAACTCAGGCCGGTTGCGGGCCGCCTCCGGCTCGCCGCCGTTCACCGTCTGGAGGGAGACCAGCGGGTTGAACTTCTCCTTGCGCTCCCCCTCGCGCTGCTGGCGGATCTCGCCGGTGACCACGTCACCCTTGCGCAGCCCGAAGCGGCGCACCATCGACAACGACACGTACGCATCGTTCGGGCCCGGCAGGTAGCCGTCGGTGCGCACGAAGGCGTAGTTGTCGAGGACGTCGAGGATGCCGCGGACCGGCACGACCACGTCGCCCTCCGAGACCGTCGGCTCGGCCTCGAAGCCGGGCATCCCGCCACCCTGGCCGGAGCGCTGGCGTCGGTTCTGCCGGTCACGGTTGCGGCGACGGCGGCCGCGGCGGCCGCCCTCGGCCTCGTCGACGTCGGTGCGGCTCGCTCCGTCGTCGG
>ERZ501047.19-NODE-19-length-60580-cov-7.222305_pt1 | contig 60580 bp, 60 predicted proteins | sample MGYA00510868_ERZ501047 | MGnify/ENA primary metagenome ERZ501047 (study PRJEB25958, sample SAMN03398593) | human skin metagenome | study: EMG produced TPA metagenomics assembly of the Human Skin Microbiome Metagenome (human skin metagenome) data set. | reverse complement strand
GACAGGCTGCCGCAGAAAGCACCGCCGCCACCACCCGCGCCGCCGAAGCCGCCCGCGAACGCAGCGCCGCCATGGCCCGCGAGGCACAGGCGCTCGAACTCGACCGCCTGCAGGGCGCGGCGCGGCGGCAGGAAATCAACCTCCTCGCCCTCGCCGCGCTGGCGCTCGCGGTGGCAAGCGCGGCTGCCTCCGCCGCCATGACGCTGCACCTGCTGGAGCGCCCCAAACAGCGCAATATCAGCGCCGCGCTCGCCACCGCCGCCTTGATCGCCGCCGTCCTGCTGTTCGCCCTGCGCCCGAGGCCGGAACTGGTGCAGCCAACCGCGCCCGCGAGTGCGATCCCGGCGAGTGATGCGCTCCCACCTGCGAAGGGGAACTAACGGCACGTTGACGTTGGGTTCCCCAGGTTGCGCTGGAACAGGTCCGCTGTCGGAGCTTCTTACTCCACCTGAACCTCCGAAAAGGCTCAGTGGCGATAAACGAGGCTCCGCTCTTCCGTCCTCATCGTGTGGCGATAGGCACGCCGCCACTCACGCGCTAAGCGGCTCCGATGGCCGACCTTCCCCACCCCACCGCCCTCCCCATCGATGCCCCTGCTCCGACCATCGAGGGGCGAGTTGCGCAGTTGCTGGGGTTGCTCGACCTCGCGCCGATGGGGGAGCTTGCCTTTACCGGAGCGCCGCAGCCGGGGGGGCGCGGGCGGGTGTTCGGGGGGCAGGTGATCGGTCAGGGGATCGTCGCCGCGACGCGGACGGTGGAACCCGACCGGCTGCTCCATTCGCTCCACTGCTATTTCATGCGCGCGGGCGAGGAGGGGCTGGCGATCGACTATAGCGTCGAGCCCGATTTCGACGGCGGCAGTTTCTCGACGCGGCGAGTGGTGGCGGCGCAGCGCGGGCGCCCGATCCTGACCATGACCGCGAGCTTCCACAAGCTCGAGCCCGGCTTCGCGCACGAAGAGGCGATGCCCAACGTGCCGCCGCCCGAAGATCTGATGACCGAAATCGAGCGCATCGAGGCGGAGGCGGACGACAAGGCGGCTAAGCTCATGACCCGCTTCCAGCGCATGCGGCCGATCGAAATTCGCCCGGTCGAGCGCCGCAGCCTCACCCGGCCCGTTCCGCAGCCGGCGCTCAGCCACGCGTGGATGCGGCTCGGTGCGCCGATCGGGGACGATGCCGCGATGCACCGCGCGATCCTCGCCTACGCATCGGACATGATGCTGCTGGGGACGTCCGTCCTGCCGCACGGGGTCAACTGGACCAAGCCGGGGATGCTGACCGCAAGCCTCGACCATGCGCTGTGGATTCACGACGATTTTCGTGTCGACGATTGGCTGCTCTACGCCACCGACAGCCCTTGGGCCGGGCGCGGGAGAGGGTTCAACCGTGGCCGTTTCTTCACCCGCGACGGCCGCCTGGTGGCGAGCACCGCGCAAGAGGGTCTCATCCGCTATCGCCCGCCGGAGGGCGAAAAGGCGCCGTGGGGGTGAAACCTCTTCCCTCCCCCTTGTGGGGAGGGGTTGGGGGTGGGGGCCCGCTCGCGTCTGAGAGCGGCGGAGGCTCACCGCGGGGCTGTGCGACTGTTTCTCAACGAGCCGCAGACGCGGCTCGGCCCCCACCCCTGCCCCTCCCCACAAGGGGGAGGGCAGAGTTGGGTCACCCCCTGCTCGGGTCGATCAGCAGCTTGGCGCCGGTGCTTTTCGCCGCCGCGGCCTGGGTCACTTGCGGATCGAGCATCTCGGACAGGCTCACCGCCTGCGTGTAGTGGCTGGCGAACGTCGTCGCGCGCTCGGCCACGACACGCGCGCGCATCGCCGCCACCTCCTCAGCGCCAGCCTTCATCAGATATGGCGTGAGGAGAAAGCCGCTGATGCCCCACTGCAGCCCGAAATTGCGCGTGAATTCGGTCGGGCCGGTGTCGAGCGCGCCGAAGATATAGACCTGTTTCCAGACGTTGGTGCCGTAGACGGAATAGCTCGCACCCTTGCGCACCTGCGCCGCCTCCATCGCGCTCAGCAGCTGTCCGGCGAGCCGACCGCCGCCGATCGCGTCGAAGGCGAGCGTCGCGTCGGTTTCGACCAGCGCGTCGATCAGCGCCGCGTTCCAGCCGTCGGCGCTGGTGTCGATGACATGGCGCGCGCCGAGGCCACGGAGCAATTCGACCTGCGCGGGCGAGCGGACGATGTTGACCAGCGGCACGCCCTCACTCGCGGTGTAGCGCACCAGCATCTGGCCGAGGTTCGAGGCTGCGGCGGTGTGCACCAGCGCGGCTTTCCCATCGCGACGCATCTGTCCGACCATCGCCATCGCGGTGAGCGGGTTGACCGTCAGCGACGCCCCTTCCGAAGCGCTGGCGCCCTTGGGAAGAAGCAAACAGTCACTCGCCCGCGCGACGCGGTAGGTCGCGTACATCGCGCCGCCAAAGGTCGCCACGACGCGCCCGAGCAGCGCCTGCGCCTCGCTCGAGTTTCCCGCAGCGATGACTGTGCCCGCGCCTTCGTTGCCGACGCGCATCGCCTGGTCGAGCCGTCCGCCGACCGCGCGACGCCACTTCTCAGGAATGTCGAGCGTCAAAGCATCGCCATCACGCCGTGCGGAGGCAGGGTCAGCTACGGCGTACAGCAGTCCCATGTCCGACGGGTTCACCGGGCTCGCCTCGACCCGGATCAGCACCTCGCCCTCGGCCAGCGGGGCGAGCTGCTGCGGGCGGAGCGCCAGCCGGATGCGCCCGTCGTTTGTCGCGGTGGAGACGAGTTCGCGACCGTCGGTAGGAAGTGCGCTCACTATTGGGTCTCCGATATAAAAGGGGTCAGATTTCGAGTTGGCTCCCCAGCTCCACGACGCGGTTGGTGGGGAGCTTGAAGAACTCCATGGCGCTTTCCGCGTTGCGCAGCATCCACGCGAACAGCTTTTCGCGCCAGATCAGCATCCCCGGCTTGTCGGACGCGAGCAGCGTCTGGCGCGACAGGAAGAAACTGGTGTCCATCATGCGAAACTTGGGGCCGCACGCGGTAAGGGCGCCAAGCGCAGCCGGTACGTCGGGCGACTGCATGAAGCCGTAGCGCAGGATCAGGCGGCTGAAGCCGTGGCCCAGATCCTCGACCGACGCGCGCTTTTCCTCATCGACGAAGGGCACGTCGCGGATCTCGACCGTCAGCAGGACGATGCGTTCGTGCAACACCTTGTTGTGCTTGAGGTTGTGGAGCAGCGCCGCGGGTACGCCCGACGATGCGCTGGTCATGAAGACCGCGGTGCCGGGGACGCGCGTCGCGCTCCCCGCCGCGCTTTCCACGAACAGCGGCATCGGCATCGAACCTTCCGCCATCCGGTCCTGCATCAGCTTGCGCCCGCGCGCCCAGGTGGTGAGCAGCGTGAAGATCGCGAGCCCGACCACCAGCGGCACCCAGCCGCCATCGGGCACCTTGAGGAGGTTGGAGCCGAAATAGGCGAGGTCGACGGTGAAGAAGATTGCGATCAGCAGCCCGGCGAGCAGGCGGTTCCACTTCCACAGGCTGAACAGCACGACCGCCAGCAGACAGGTGTCGATGAACATCGCCCCGGTCACCGCGATACCGTAGGCCGCGCCGAGGTTGGAGGAGGTGCGGAACGACAGCACCAGCAGCAGCACCGCGATCATCAGCGCCCAATTGAGGCTCGGGATATAAATCTGCCCCGCCGCATGCTCCGACGTGTGCGTGATCCTGAGGCGCGGGATGAAGCCCAGCTGGATCGCTTGCTGCGTCAGCGAAAAGGCGCCGGAAATCACCGCCTGGCTCGCGATCAACGAGGCGAGGATAGCGAGAATGACGAGCCCGATGCGATATTGCTCGGGCGCGAGCAGGAAGAACGGGTTCTTGATCATCTCCGCCGCGTGCGCCGCGTCGCCCGACAGGATCATCGCGCCCTGCCCCAGATAGTTGAGCATCAGCGCGACGAGGATCAGATACCAGGCCCAGCTGATCGGCTTGCGCCCGAAATGGCCCATGTCGGCGTAAAGCGCTTCGGCGCCGGTGATCGCCAGAACCACCGTCCCCAGCGCAAGGAAGCCAGCGAAGCCCGTTTCGGCGAGGAAGATGATCGCGTGGTGCGGCGAGAGGGCCCACAGGATCCCCGGATTGCCCACCATCTGCACCACGCCGAGGACGGCAATGGTGCCGAAATAGGCGAGCATGATCGGACCGAACAGCGCCCCCACCTTCGCCGTCCCTCGCGACTGGATGAGGAACAGGCCGACCAGCAGCATTACCGCGAAGGGCAGCACGAACGGTTCGAAAACCGGGCTGACTTCCTTCAGACCTTCAGAAGCGGACAGCACCGACATCGCGGGGGTGATCATCGAATCGCCGTAGAACAGCGCGGTCGCGAACACGCCGAGCACCACGATCGGCGCGGTCCAGCGGCGGCTGCCCCCGGTCGAGCGGTTGATCAGCGCCAGCAGCGCAAGGCTGCCACCCTCCCCCTTGTTGTCGGCGCGCATGATGATGCTGACATATTTGAACGTCACCACGATCATCATCGACCAGAAGATCAAGCTGAGCACGCCCATCACGTGCCCCGGTGTGGGCGACATCGGATGGTGCCCGACGAATGTTTCGCGAAAGGCGTAGATCGGGCTTGTGCCGATGTCGCCGAACACGACACCGGTAGCGCCGAGCATCAGCTTGCCGAGGCTGCCCTGGATATGGTGTCCCCGTTCGTCAGGGAGCCCCGCGGTCTCGGACTGAGCAACGGGGGCGGCGTCGGCACTGTTCATCGGAACGATCTACTCCGAGTCGGGACGCGGTTGTGTAGGCGCGGGCGGCAGCGACGCAAGCCGCTGTTCCACACGCGCCCGCCACCATGCGTTGGGCGGTGCCGAGGCGAGCAGGCGGGCGAACTCCGCCCGCGCCGCTTCGGGGTCGGTCTTGCCAAGCGCGGTGGCGCGGAACAGCGCCGGACCCGGGCTGCCCGGCGCAAGCGCTGCAGCGCGGGCATAGGCCGCCTCCGCCGCGGGGGAGAGGCGGCCATCGCTCGCCGCGACCAGAGCGTTGGCGTAGCCCAGCCAGAGGTCGGGATCGCGCGGCCGGCGCTCGACCGCGCGCTCGAGCATGCGCGCCGCATCCCCGCCGCGCTCGTTGCGGATCAAGCTGTCGGCAAAGTTGAGGAGGACTGCCGAGCGGCTCCCTTGCGTGGTCAACCGCGCGCGCAGGTCGTCGAGCGGGGCCCCCAGTTGCACGGGCGCCTGATGGCGGGCCGGCGTCGATCCGAGCCCCGGCCAGCCCATCACGAAATAGGCCGCAGCGCCGAGCGCCACCGTCGCGAACAGCGGCGCGCGCGCGCTCGGCCGCGTCCGATGCGCGAGCCACAGTCCGCCGATCGTCAGCACCGCCACGGCGAGGATGAGCAGCGCCGTCGTCATCCGGCGCGCTCACCCCGGCGCCGGCGGAACCGCCGCAACGCAATCAGCAGCCCGCCCCCCAGCGCGAGCAGTGGCGCGGCGTAGAGCAGCGCGGTCGCAGGGGTCAGCGGCGGGTCGTAGGTGACCCACAGCCCGTAGCGCTGGATCAGCCACGCGCGCACTGCATCGGGGCTCTCCCCCGCAGCGATGCGACTGCGCACCTCGTGCCGCATGTCGCCCGCGAGCGCGGCGTCGCTATCGATCAGCGACTGACCCTGGCAGACGAGGCAGCGCAGCGTCGCCATCAGATCATGCGCCGCCCGCTCCTTCGCGGGGTCGGCGATCTGCGTATAGGCGTAGGGCGCGGGCGGCACCGCCTGCTGCGCCAGCGTTGGAAGCGGCGTCAGCAGCAGCGCGGCAGCGAACAGCGCGCGCTTCATCGCCCTGCCCTTTGCAGCGCCGCCATCAGTCGCGGCCGGTCGGCGGGGGTGAGCGGTCCCTGGAACTGCTCGACGATCCGCCCGCTTCCGTCGATGACGAAGGTTTCGGGCACTCCCGCCGCCCCCAGGCTGAGCATCGCGCGGCTACGCGGATCGTCGCCGATCGCGGCGTACGGATTGCCCGTCTCCCGCAGGAAGCGTTCCAGCGCGGGCGCGCTGTCGCGGATGGCGATGCCGACGATCGGCACGCCTGCGCGCTGCAGCGCGTCGAGCTCGGGCGCTTCCGCCCGGCAGGGGACACACCAGCTCGCGAACAGGTTGACCAGCTTGGGCCGACCGTCGCTGAGCAGCGCGGCGGTCACGCCGGGTCGGTCCGGCCGCGCCGGCGGCAGATCGAGCGGCGCGATCGTCTGCCCCACCTGCTGCGACCGCACGCTCACTTCGCCGGGATGGCTGAGCCGCCACGCGAACACCACGGCAAGCGCGGCGAGCAGCGCCAGCGGCAGCCAGATCAGCCGTCGGCTCATGCGTAACGCCTCGCATAGGGACCGACGCGCGGCTTCTGCCGTCGCCGCGCGCGCCAGGCACGCAGTGGCTGGAGCCGGCCGATCAGCGCCAGCGCGCCCCCGAGCGCGATCATGCCGCCGCCGAACCAGATCGCCCAGACAAACGGTTTCCACCAAAGCCGCAACGGCCAGCGGCCATCCTCCAGCCCCCCGCCCAGCACCGCGTATAGCTGCCCATCGACACGCGTCGCCAGCGCCGCGACCGAGGTCTGCATCTCCGGCCGCACGAAGTTCCGCGACTGCGGGCGCAGCACCACCTCATCGCTCCCGCGGCGCAACCGCACCACCGCCTCGAGCGCGGTGAAGTTCTCCCCCGCGCGAGGGCGCACGTCGTCGAGCTTCACTTGCCAGCCCGCGACGCTGCTGGTTTCGCCGACGCGCAGGCTGGCGAGACGTTCGCTGGTGAGCGCGCTCTCGCTCGCCATCCCCGCCAGCGCCACCGCGACGCCCAGGTGCGCGATGACCATCCCCCACAGCGTCAGCGGCGCGCGCGAAAGCTTGCGCCCGGCGAGGGGCGCCAGCGACAGCAGCGCCAGCGGCGCGGCCAGCGACAGCCCGGCGAGCGGGAGCAGACGGATGTTCGGGATCAGCGCCCACGCTGCGCCCCCTGCGACGAGGGTGGCGCCCAGCATCAACGGCAGCCAGCGCCGCGCGCGTTCCGGCCGGTCCTTACGCCAGCGCAGCAGCGGCCCGACCATCAGCACAGCCACCATGATTAGTGCGGGCACCCCGGCGGCGACGTTGAAGTAAGGCGGTCCGACCGAGATGCGCGAGCCCAGCGCCTCTGCGACGATGGGGTAGAGCGTGCCCACCAGCACGATGAACAGGATCGCGGTCAGCAGCAGATTGTTGACGACGATCCCGCCCTCACGGCTCCACAGGGCAAAGAGTTTGCCCTCCCGCACCGCGCCCGCCCGCCATCCGAACAGCGCCAGCGCCGCGCCGATGTAGAGGATGAGGAGGGCGAGGATGAACGTGCCGCGCTCCGGATCGACGGCAAAGCTGTGCACGCTCGTCAGCAGCCCCGAGCGCACGATGAAGGTGCCGATCATCGACATCGAAAAGGCGATGACCGCTAGCATGAGCGTCCAAGCCCGCAGTGCATCGCGGGTGGCGGTGACGCTCACCGAATGCAGCAGCGCAGTCGCCGCCAGCCACGGCATCAGCGAGGCATTTTCGACCGGGTCCCAGAACCACCAGCCGCCCCAGCCGAGCGTGTAGTAAGCCCAATAGCTCCCCGCGACGATGCCGAGCGTGAGGAAGATCCAGCTCCCCAGCACCCACGGCCGCATCGCGCGCGCAAACGCCGGGCCGATCACCCCCGTCACCAGCGCGCCGACCGCAAAGCTGAACGCGACCGAGAGGCCGACGTAGCCGAGGTAAAGCGTCGGCGGATGAAAGGCGAGGCCGGGGTCCTGCAACAGCGGGTTGAGCCCCGCTCCTTGCGCAGGCGACGGGAACAGCCGCGCGAACGGATTGGAGACCAGCAACAGGAAAGCGTAGAAACCCAGGCTCAGCGCCGCCTGCGCGGTCAGCGTCGCGGTCAGCGTCGGGCGGTCTAGCCGCCGCTCGAACAGCGCCACGCTCATGCCCGACAGCGACAGGATGGCGAGCCACAGCAACATCGAGCCTTCGTGGTTCCCCCACGCACCGGTCAGCTTGTAGATGAGCGGCTTGTCGAGCGCGCTGTTGCGCGCGACGAGGTCCACCGACAGGTCGGTGATGCCGAACAGCCAGATAAGCAGCGCGAACGCCGCCAACGTCAGCGCGCCTTGTGCCACCGCGAGCGGGCGGGCGCGCAACACCGTTGCACCGCCGCGCAGTTCCCGCACGCCGCTGACGATCTGCAGCAGCGCCAGCACGCTCGCCATCCATAGAAGGGCATGGCCGAGCTCGGCGATCACGGGCGCGCCGCGGCTCCGCGGGCAGTCGCGCCGTCGCCCGCCGCCGCGCGCTGCTCCAGAGCCTTGGTCATCTGCGGCGGGACGTAATTCTCGTCATGCTTGGCGAGGATGTGGGTGGCGACGAACACGCCATCGCTCGCGAAATGGCCGTCGGCGACCGCGCCCGACCCTTCGGCGAACAAATCCGGGGTGATCCCGCGATAGCGCACGGAGAGCGCGGTCGTGCCGTCGGTCAGCCGGAAGCGTAGGTCGAGCCCGTCGCCGCTACGGATGAGACTGCCACGCTCGACCATCCCGCCCAGCCTCACGTCGCGCCCCGGGGCGACCGACTGCTCCCTCGCCTCGCTCGGCGTTAGATAGAATGCCGCCTGCGATTGGAGCGCATAGGTCGCGATCAGCCCGGCGATCGCCACGGCGATCAGCGCGGCGATGGCGAGCACCAGCCGCTGGCGCTTGGGTGCCATCGCCATCAGTCGCGCTCCCGCAGCGCCTGCGCCCGCGCCTCCGCCCGACGCATGCGCCGCCAGCTCCAAAAAAGCGTGCCGAACGTCGTCAGCGCGGTCAGCGCGTAGGCGGCAGCGACGAAGTCCCAATTGGGCGGCATCGCGCTCATCCCTCCGCCAGCCGCCGCAGTCGCGCATCGACCCGCATGTCGGCGATCACTGCGCGCATGCCCATCAGCACCAGCGCGCCGAACAACAGGCTGAAGCCGACGACCGTCAGCCCGAGCGGCCAGAGCAGCTCCGGCGCAATTGCGCTCTTTCCGACGCTGATGCTCGCCGGTTGGTGCAGCGTGCGCCAGATCACCACCGACCGGTTGATGATCGGAAGGTTGATCGCGCCCAGCAGCGCATAGATCGCCGCCGCCCGGCTGACCGAGCCCTTGCTGCCGTCGAGGCTCGTGAAGGCGATGTATCCCACGTAAAGGAACAGCAGCACCAGCATCGACGTCATGCGCCCATCCCACGCCCACCATGTGCCCCACGATGGCTTGCCCCAGATCGAGCCGGTGGCGAGGCACAGCGCGGTAAACAGCGCGCCCGGGATGGCCATTGCCCGAGCGGCGATCCCGGCGAGCGGATGGCGCCAGACCAGCTGCACCAGCCCAGCGATCGCCAGACCAGCCCAGCCGCCCATTCCCAGCCACGCGGCAGGCACGTGGACGTAGAGGATACGCGCGGTATTGCCCTGCTTGGCCTCGGGCGGAACGACGGCGAGCCCGGCGTAGGCCCCCGCCACCAGCAGCGCGAGCCCGAGCCACAGCAGCCACGGCGTCAGCGGCCGCGCGATGCGCAGGAACCGCGCCGGATTCGCGAATTTGTGCACGCGCGCGCCGTTACTCTGGACCGCGGGGGTTGTGAAGGGCTGCGCTACTCGAGCGTTCGCAGATGCTGTTGTCGAGCGAACAAACCGCGCCGCCAAAATTCGCGGGCCCTCAGACCACGTCGCCCCGGACTTGATCCGGGGCTGGGCTTCCTCTCGACCGCCGCTGGAAAGAGCCCGACCCTGGATCAAGTCCGGGGCGACGGACGGTCTTCGCGCTACTTCAACTGTCTTCCGAGCAGGAGCCCAGCCTCACCGCCCGATCAGCGCCTGCGCCATCGTGTCGGCGACGTCGCTCGCGGGACGGCGCTGCGTTTCGCTTTCCGCCCAAATCTGCTCGAGCCGGACCGGAATCTTCGCGATCCGCGCCATGACCTCGTCGCGCCCACCCTGGCCGAGATACTCGAGCCCGACGTTGATGATCCCGCCCGCGTTGATGACATAGTCTGGCGCGTAGAGGACGCCGCGGTCGAGCAGACGCTGGCCGTCCGCCGGGGTGGCAAGCTGATTGTTCGCTCCGCCCGCGACGACGCTCGTCTGCAACGCGGCGATGCTTTGTTCGTCGAGGATCGCTCCCAGCGCATTGGGGCTCAACACGTCGCACGGCATGGCAAGGATCGCCTGCGGGTCCGCGACTTCCGCGCCGAGTTCCCCCGCCAGTTTTGCCGCACGCGCCTGGTCGACGTCCGCCAGGGTCAGCTTGGCGCCATCCGCGGCGAGCTTGCGCGCGACGCCGCCGCCGACGCTGCCGACGCCCTGAACCGCGACATGAACGCCGCTTGCTCCGTCCTTGCCAAGGCCGCGCTTGATCGCCGCGAGAACGCCCAGATATACGCCGTGCGCAGTAAACGGACCGGGATCGCCGCCCGCGCTCCCCTCCGCCACTGGCAGGCCTGACACGTGGCGCGTGGCGCGGCCGATAGCGATCATGTTGTCGACCGACATGCCGACATCTTCCGCCGTCACATACCGGCCGCCGAGCGACTCCACCCCGCGACCGAACGCGGCGAGATATTCCGCGCTTTTCTCGGCGCCCCGCGCGGGGGCGAGCAGCACCGCCTTGCCACCGCCAAGCGGCAAGTCCGCCATCGCGTTCTTGTAGCTCATTCCGCGCGACAGCCGCAGCGCGTCGGTGATCGCCGCTTCGGGGTCGGCGTAGTGCCAGTAGCGCGCGCCGCCCGCCGCGGGGCCGCGGTGCGTCGAGTGAATCGCAATGACCGCCGTCAATCCGCTCGGGCCATCGGAGACGATGTGCACGCCTTCGTGATTGTCGAAGTCGGGCAGCATCCAGGGGGCAGTCACGGGCGTCAGTCTCCAACCAGTCACGAAAAGCGACGCGCGCCTACTCCCCGCGGCACGGGCCGTCCACATGGTTTCGTATGCAACTTGTGAGGGGGCGCGCGTGGGGCGACCGACGGGGCTCGAACCCGCGACCCCCGGTACCACAAACCGGTGCTCTAACCAGCTGAGCTACGGTCGCCACGCGCGAATGCCCGGCCGTCCAGTGGCGGGGCCGGGGCGCGATAGCGGCGCCCCCCTCGATCCGCAAGCGAGGAGTGCGCCGCTATCAAATCGCTCAGCGTTCGAGGCGGTATTGGAACGAGAGCGTCAGGCCGGTGCCGACCTCACCCGGGCTCACCTCCGTGTCCGCGGCCGCGGAGACGTTCATAGCGCGTGCGTAAGCGATCGGCTGGGGCGAGAACCCCCCGCCCCCCTCGGTCACGCTCACCAGACGCGCACCCCTCGCGCCGACCAGCCGCACATACTCCGCCGCGCGCGCTTCGGCTTTGCGCATCGCGCTGGCACGCAGGGACTCCAGCCCCTCCTCCGGCTTGTCGACATAGAAGTTCGGCCCGTTGAGGTTGTTGCCGCCAGCCTCGACCAACGCATCGAGCAGGCGGCCAAGGTTGGCGATGTCCTCGCTGATAACCGTCACCTGATTGGTTACCTGATAGCCGGTGAACCGAGCCGGCTCGCCACGTTGGGTCGGGGTGTGGTCATATTGCGGGTTGAGCTGGATGCCGCTCGTCTGAATGTTCCGCTCCGGCACGCCGCGCGCGCGGAGCGTGCGGATCACCCCGGCCATGCGATCGGCATTGAGGCGCATCGCCTCCACCGCGGTCGTCGCCTGCGTCGTAACGCCGGCGCCAATGGTCGCGCGGTCGGGCGCGCGGCGCAGCGTTTCGGTGATGGTAAAGCTCAGCATCGCATCCCGTGTGTCGCTCACCCGAGCCTCTCCCCCCTGCACCTGCGCGTATGACGGCGCGCTTAGCGCGGCGATGGAACCCAACAACGCCAGTCTGGCGATCACCCTCATGTTCCGAAACTCCTTTGCTGCGACGTCCGCATGCGGAGCGCCGGCTGACGCGACACTGAACGCAGCAGCCCGCTGTTCGGTGCCGCTTGGCGTTCGCGGCCAAGCGCTCTAAGCGCGTGCAGATCATGGCAGCCCCGCTTCTTTCCTGGGAAGGGCTCGGCCTGGTGCAAGGCGCCGGCTGGCTCTTCCGCGACCTCGACCTGCACATCGGCGCGCGTGAGCGGCTGGCGCTGATCGGCCGCAACGGCGCGGGCAAATCGACGCTGCTGCGCCTCATCGCGGGGCAAATCGAAGCGGACGAGGGCAAGCGCACTATCGTCCCGGGCACCCGCGTCGTGATGCTCGAGCAGGAGCCGAGCTTCGCGGGATACAAGACGCTAGGCGACTTCGCCACCGGCGGTGAGGGCGCTCCCGCGGCACATGAGGTGGCAGCGATTGCCGATCAGATCGGGATCGACCTTACGCGTGACGCATCCACTGCAAGCGGGGGTGAGCGCCGCCGCGCCGCGCTTGCCAAGGCGCTGGCGAGCGAGCCCGACATTCTGCTGCTGGACGAGCCGACCAACCACCTCGATCTCGCCGCGATCGACTGGCTCGAGGGCTGGCTGGGCCGCTTCAACGGCGCCTTCATCGTCATCAGCCACGACCGCACCTTCCTCACGCGTCTGACCCGCGAAACGCTGTGGCTCGACCGCGCGCGCATGCGGCGAAAGGCAGTCGGCTTCGGTGGCTTCGAGGCGTGGATGGAGGACGCCTACGCCGAGGAAGCGCGCGCCGCGGACAAGCTCGACGCCAAGCTCAAGATCGAGGCGCACTGGCTGGCGCGCGGCGTCACCGCGCGGCGCAAACGCAACCAGGGTCGGCTGGAGGCGCTGCACCGGATGCGCGAACAACGCGCGGCGATGCTCGCCCCCGCCGGAACCGCGCGGCTGGCGCTCGCCAAGGACGATGTCAAAACCAAGTCGGTTATCACCGCCGAGCGTGTGACCAAGCGATACGGCGACCGCACCATCATCCGCGACTTCAGTTTCCGGGTGCAACGCGGCGATCGCATAGGTCTGGTGGGCGCCAATGGCGCAGGCAAGACGACGCTGCTCAAACTTCTAACCGGAGAGGTTGCTCCGGACGAGGGTAGCATCGGCCGCGCCAAGACGCTCGACGGCATCGTCATCGACCAGCAGCGCAGCCTCCTCTCGCCCGAAAAGCGCGTTCGCGACGTGCTTGCCGACGGGGGTGACTGGATCGAGGTGCGTGGCGTCAAGAAACATCTGCGCGGCTACCTCAAGGAGTTCCTGTTCGACCCCGCCCTCATCGACGCGCGGGTCGGGACGCTGTCGGGGGGTGAGCAGTCACGGCTGCTTCTAGCGCGCGAGTTTGCGCGCGAATCCAACCTGCTCGTGCTGGACGAGCCGACCAACGACCTCGACCTCGAAACGCTCGACCTGCTGCAGGAGGTCATCGCGGACTATGAGGGGACGGTGCTGCTCGTCAGCCACGACCGTGACTTTCTCGACCGCACGGTGACCGTGACGCTCGGGCTCGACGGATCGGGCCACGTCGACATCGTCGCGGGCGGTTACGCCGACTGGGAGGCCAGGCGCCGGGCGCCCCGCCCGGTAGCGCGCGCTTCGAGCACCGCGAAGTCCGCCGCAGCAGAGCCCGCACCGGTGCAGCGGCGGGCAAAGCTCAGCTACAAGGACCAGCGCGACTACGACCTCCTCCCGGCGCGGGTCGATGCGTTGGCGAACGAAATTGCTGCAGGCGAGGCGAAGCTTGGCGATCCAGACCTCTACGCGCGCAATCGTGCCGAGTTCGAGCGGATCAACGCCGACCTCGCCCGGCTTCGCGACGAGCGCGAAGCGGCCGAACTGCGCTGGCTCGAGCTCGCCGAAATGGCTGAGGCGATCACGGCGGGGTGACCGTCGCCAGCCCGCGCGTTCGTGCGGCATATGCGCGACCATTGACGATTACGCGATCCCATCGCATGAACCATTCCGGTTCTCGGAGGGCTGTCGATGGAGAATAATCTCAAACGTCTGCGGCTCGATCGCGGGCTGACGCTCGCCGAGGTCGCGGCGAGCGCACGGCCACGCACCACGGCACAGACGATTGGCAGGCTGGAAAATGGTACGCGCACATTGAGCGTGCCCTGGCTCATGCGCCTCGCCCCCGCGCTGGGTGTCGATCCGGCCGCGCTGATCGGTGGAGGCGCGGCGGAGAGCGGGACCCTCACGCTCACCGCAACACTCACCAGCGACGGGGTAAAGGCTGCCCGGGAGCGCAGCTTGCGTGCCCCGAACCCCGGCGATGCGACGCTGGCGATCGAGGTGGAGGCTTCGGTTGGGGACTATCGCGCCGGCGACCGCATATGGCTCCGCCGTCTCGACCCTGAACGGTTCGGGCAAGCCCTCAACCGCGACGTCCTCGTCCCGCGCGGCGGCGGGCGCTGGGCGTTCGGACGGTTGATTGCAGCCGAGGGTGATCGCCTCCAGATCGTGCCCCCGCGCGCCGGTGCGCGCCAGGTCGTTGCAACGCGACCGGAGTGGATCGGGCTTGCAACCACATTGGTTAGGCATCTCGACTGATGGAGGATGCGCGGCCGCTGCGTATACTGGCGCTGAGCTCCTTGTTCCCGACGGCGGCCGCACCCAATCACGGCATCTTCGTCGCACGTTCGCTCGAGGCGTTGGCGCAGCAGCCCGGGGTGGAGGTCGAGGTCATCGCCCCCATCGCTCGAGCGCCCTGGCCGCTGTCGCTTCACCCCAAGTTGAGCCCGCCTGCGCCAACCGCTGGAGAAGAGTTGCGCGGGTCGATCCGCGTCCACCGGCCGTCATTCCTGTCGATTCCGCGGTACGGCGCGCGCTGGAATGCGGCGGCGATGGCGCGCGCGGCGCTTCCGATCGCGCAGGAGATTGCGAGAACGCGAAGGGTCGACGTGATCGACGCGCATTTCTTTCATCCTGACGCGGCGGCGGCTTCGAGGTTGAGCGCGGCGCTTGGCGTGCCCTTCGCCGTGACGGCCCGCGGGAGCGACATCGCCTACTGGGGCCACCGGCCAGCGATCCGCGACCAGATGCAAGCCGCGGCGCGCAAGGCCGGCGCGGTTCTTCCGGTGAGCGATGATCTGGCCGCGACCATGCGCGCGATGGGTTTCCAGAAAGAGCATATGGCCATGCGCCGCACGGGGCTCGACGTAACACGCTTTCATGCGACAGGCCGGGTCGAGGCGAGGCGCAGGCTTGGAGTGCGCGAGTTTCCGACGCTGCTCACGGTCGGGGCGCTGATCCCGCTCAAGGGCCATCGACTGCTGCTCGAGGCACTGCCGCAGCTGCTACAGGATTACCCCGACCTTCACTGGTACGTCGCGGGCAGCGGCCCCGAAGGCGAAGCTCTGCGCGATCGAGCGATCGCACTCGGCCTAACCGGATCGGTTACATTCCTCGGACAGGTGCAGCACGACGATCTGCCCGACTGGTTCCGCGCATCCGATCTGATGGTTCTGCCCACCGAGCGCGAGGGTCTCGCCAACGTCTGGGTGGAGGCTATGGGCTGCGGAACGCGCGTGGTCACGACCGACATACCATCCGCGCACGAGGCCATTCGAGATAGTCAGGAAGGCGCGCTGACCCGGCGCGAACCCGACGCCATCGCCTCCGCTATTCGCTCGCTGCTGGCACAGCCGCACGACCCGCAAGCCCTGTCCGCGCGCACGCATGCCCGCTTCGACTGGGCTATCCACGGCGCTGAAATGGCCGAGCAGCTACGCGCCGCGGCGCGGCGGGGGTTCAGCGGTAGCGCGAGATGATCGAGGAGAAATCGCGGCTGCCGTCGATCGATTCGTAGAGCTGCGTCGCTCGCTCCCCCATCGGCACCTGCGCGCCCACGCTGTGCGCCGCCTCCATTGCCAGCCGCATGTCCTTGAGCATCAGCGCGGCGGCAAAGCCCCCCTCATACCCGCGGTCGGCGGGGCTGTCGGGCCCGACGCCGGGGAGCGGACAATAGCTTGTGAGCGACCAGCTCTGGCCCGACGACACGCTGGCGATGTCGTAGAAACGCTGCGGGTCGAGCCCCAGCCGCTCCGCCAGCGCAAGTGCCTCGGCCGTTGCCGCCATCGTCGCGCCGAGGATCATGTTGTTGCAAATCTTGGCCGCCTGCCCGGCACCGTGGCCACCGGCGTGGATGACGGCCTTGCCCATGGCGGCGAGGATCGGCTGGGCGCGAGCGAACCCCTCCTCGCTGCCACCCACCATGAAGGTGAGCGTGCCCGCGTTCGCCGCTGCGATCCCGCCGGACACCGGCGCATCGACCGATTCCAGCCCGGCCTCACGCGCGCGTCCGGCGTTGGCTCGCGCGGTCGCGACGTCGATCGTCGAACAGTCGATGAGCAGCGTGCCGCGCGCAACGTTCGAGATCACCGCTTCATCGTAGACCTGCGCGACGTGGCGTCCCGCGGGGAGCATCGTCACCACCGCGTCCGCTCCAGCGACGGCTTCGGCGGCGGACTGGCAGGTGTCGCACCCGGCGCTCCGTGCGCGTGACAGAGCGTCCGAGCTAAGGTCGAACGCGCGCACTTCGAGGCCCGCCTTCGCCAGGTTCGCGGCCATACCGCCGCCCATGTTGCCGAGCCCGATAAAGGCAATACGCGCCCTCGATACATCATCAGTCACGTCGCGCCTCTCCTACCCATGACCGCAGATCGTTGCGCCTGCGTAACTTTCTCACGAGCGCCGCTTTTTCAGCGCTTTGCTTGGTCCGACCATCTGGTTTCTTCAGATCGTCGACAAGCTCCGCTCCGGATCAACGCATCGTCGGGATGACGAAAGCGTCGCCCGACAGCCGCGCGGGACCGCCGTCTTCCGCCACGGTGCACATCGCGCTGTCGTCGCCCGGCCAACGCTGGGTGACGGTTTTGACCTTGGTCCAGAAGCGCACGCCCTCCATGCCATGCTGGTTGACGTCGCCGAAAGCGGAGCGCTTCCACCCGCCGAAGCTGTGGTAGGCGACGGGCACCGGGATCGGCACGTTGATCCCGACCATACCGACGTTGACCCGCGCCGCAAACTCCCGCGCGGCGTGGCCGCTGCGCGTGAAGATAGCGACGCCGTTGCCATATTGATGCTCGCTCGGCAGCCGCAGCGCGGCCTCGAAATCCGGCGCGCGCACGATCTGGAGGACGGGTCCGAAGATTTCCTCCTGATAGCTCTTCATCTGCGGCGTGACACGATCGATCAGCGTCGGCCCGACGAAGAAGCCCTGTTCGTGCCCCTGCAGTGTAAAGCCGCGCCCGTCGATGACGATCTCCGCCCCTTCGTCCGCGGCGGTCTGGATCCAGCCTTCGACCTTGGCCTTGTGCGCGGCCGTCACCACCGGGCCATAGTGCGCGTCGGCGTCGGTCGAGACCCCCACGCGAAGCCCTTCGATGGCGGGGATGAGTTTCTCGCGCAGGCGGTCGGCGGTCGCATCGCCAACCGGAACGACCACCGGCAACGCCATGCAACGCTCGCCAGCCGAGCCAAAGGCCGCTCCGGCGAGGTCGTTGACCACCTGATCGAGGTCCGCGTCGGGCATGACGATGCCGTGATTCTTGGCGCCGCCCATCGCCTGCACGCGCTTTCCCGCCGCGACGCCGCGATTGTAGACATAGTGCGCGATGTCGGAGGAACCGACGAAACTGACCGCACCGATCGCCGGGTGATCGAGGATCGCGTCGACCATCTCCTTGTCGCCGTGCACGACCTGGCAGATGCCTTCGGGCAGCCCCGCTTCGAGGAAAAGCTCGGCAAGACGGACGGGAAGCGACGGGTCGCGCTCCGACGGCTTGATGATGAAGGCGTTGCCGCAGGCGATCGCCACCCCGCTCATCCACAGCGGGATCATCGCCGGGAAGTTGAACGGCGTGATGCCCGCCCCTATGCCGATCGGCTGGCGCATCGAATAGACGTCGATGCCCGGCCCGGCGCCCTGCGTGTACTCACCCTTCAGCGCGTGCGGGATGCCGCAGGCGAACTCGATCACCTCGAGCCCGCGCTGAATGTCGCCCTTTGAATCGGCAATGACCTTGCCGTGCTCGCTCGAGAGGAGGCGAGCGAGCTCATCCATGCGCGCCTCGACCAGTTCCTTGAAGCGGAACATGACGCGCGCGCGGCGTTGCGGGTTGGTCGCCGCCCAGTCGAGCTGCGCAGCCTGCGCGGCAGCGACGGCACGATCGAGCAGCGCGCGGTCGCCCAGCGGCACGCGTGCCTGCACGGCGCCGCTGTTGGGATCGAACACGTCACCTTGCCGCGTGGCCGCGCCGCCCGCTCCGCCGACGATGAAATGATCGATCTGCCGCACTGTTCGTTACTCCTGAAACTTTCCGCGCCCCTACCCGGTCGCAGCGGTGACGCCAAGCGTGCCGGTCAGCCCGCCATCCACAGCCGCGCGACGGTCAGCACGATGACCAGCGCCAGCACGACGAGCCACAATTTCGACTGCAACGCCTCGTGGCGCTCACGACGTTCGCGGGGGTCGGGGAGGGACATTGCAGAGAGCGTAGCGCGTGGGGGTGCGAGGGGGAAGGTCGATCAGGTCCCACCACCGCTCCGGGCTTCGCCGGAGCACCGATGACTTCCCTCCGCCACGCCGTCATGCTGCGCTTGTTTCAGCCTCCTCCGTGCGCTTGCGGGAGACTAGTCCAGGCTGGCGAAGAGAGCTGCGGGGGTGAGCCTAACTGAGAGCGGGGGCAGGCGGACGAGGATCCCCCCTCACCCCCACGGCCACGGGCGTTCGCGGTACCATTTGGTGATGACGTATTTGCGCCCCTTGCGCACCTTCATCGCGTGGTGAAGCGTCCAGGGGTTGGGTTCGCCATCGGGGTCGAGGTTGCACCACAGCAGCAGCTTGCCGCGCTCGGGCTTGTAGATGCGGTCGATCGAGGCGAAGCGCGTCGCCCCGCCCGCGTCGACGGTGTTGAGGTAGAGCATCGCGGTCCACGTCCGCTGGCCGGACACCCGCGTGTGCGCTTCATAGTCGATGCCCGTCGGCTCGAAATAATCGGTGTGCCCCTTGAATTGCTGGCCAGGATCGTAGCGCTGGCCCTGAAGCGGCTCCCCACAGGCAGGGTCGATCCCCGTCAGCGCCGCCAGCCGCGCGTCCAGTTCCGCGACCAGCGGATCGGCATGCGAGAGGTCGCCGGTCAGGCTGGTGCGAAACTCGGGATCGCCGATGTCGTCGGTAATCGTAGAGGGCCGCACCGCCGCGTCGATCCGCTCGATCAGCGCAGCGCACGTCGCCTCGTCGCAGAAGCGCGGGATGAAGGCTTGTTGCACGCGCGGTTCGGGCACGCAGCGCACCCCCTCCAACGCCTTGAGCCGCGCCCAGGTGCCGCCCGCACCGCTGCTGGCAAGATCGTATCGCATCATCCCCCGCTACCGCGCTCGGCTGCGAATGCGAAGCCGGCGGGGCGGGAACTCGCGCCGAAGCGCCAAATCGCGCAACCCCCGCACCGGGGGAGATCGTCGGGAATGGCGATGGTAGCGGAGGAGGGACTTGAACCCCCGACACGCGGATTATGATTCCGCTGCTCTAACCAGCTGAGCTACTCCGCCGTCCATCGGCGCGTCGCGGCGGGCAGGGCCCGGCGGCGAGCGGGGGCTATATGAATGCGGCTCGCGGGGGTCAAGCGCCTCGCCCGCGAAAGCGATACTCGGAAAGGGGGCGCCACGGTCCGCCCAGATACTCCCATATCGCAACCCCGGCGATCGACAGAGGACGCGCCACAAAGCCTTCCGCCAGCACGGCGAGCGTTGCGCGCGCGGTGGCCGGATCGACCTTGTTCTGGACGGTGATGTGGAGCCGCGGCTTAGCGCGGTCCTGCGGGATGAGGTCGGCGGCGAAGCGCTCAGCCACCACGTCGCGCAGTTCGAGCAGTTCAGGCGACCGCACGTCGAACGCCACCCCGCGTCCGAGCGAGCGTGGCGCCTCCAGCATGGCGGCGGGTGGGGGGCCCATGGTCAGCTCCCGCACCAGCCGTTCCAACTCCGCCAGCCGCGCGGGCGGGAGGTGATGGAACAGGCTGATGTGTGCGCGAACGACGTTGCGCGCGGGCGGGAAGTGCGTGCGACGCAGCGCGTCCGCCCACGCGAAGTCGGCCCGCCCCATCGTCGCGGTGACGATCAGCGGGCCGACAGGATCGTTGCGATCAGGCGTTGACGCTCTCGCGGTTGCGAGCCGGGTTGGCCTTCACCCACTCGAGCAGCTTGGCGGGATCGGTCTCGCCGTAGGGGTCCTGGTCATCGCCGCAGTCGTTGCAGCCCGGTTCGACGAACATGTGCGTGATGATGCCGTCGTCGATGACCATCGCATAGCGCCAGCTGCGCATGCCGAAGCCAACGTGATCCTTGTTGATGAGCATGCCCATACGGCGAGTGAAGTTGCCGCTGCCGTCGGGCAGGAGCTTCACATGCTCGACGCCCTGCGCCTTGCCCCACTGGTACATGACGAACGCATCGTTGACCGACACGCAGTAGATTTCGCTGACGCCCGCCGCCTTGAACGCGTCGTATCGCTCCTCGAAACCGGGAAGCTGGCTGGTCGAGCAGGTCGGCGTGAACGCACCGGGCAGGCTGAATACGATCACCCGGCCCTTGCCGAACAGCTCACCCGTCTGGACGTCCTGCCAGCGGAAGGGGTTGTCGCCGCCGACGCTTTCGTCGCGCACGCGGGTCTTGAGGCAGATGTCGGGGACTTGTTGGCCGATCATGCTTTGGCTCCTTGGAGAGAGAATCAGTTGGCGGACTCGGCGGCGACCTTGGCCGCGCGAATCTCGCGCCAACGCGCGTGGTTCGCATTATGCTCCGCCAGCGTCGCGGCAAAGACATGTCCGCCGCTGCCGTCCGCAACGAAGTAGAGATTTTCCGTCGCAAGCGGGTTCAAGGCCGCGCGGATCGATTCGCGGCCGGGATTGGCGATCGGTCCGACCGGCAGCCCGACCATCGAATAGGTGTTGTACTGGTTGACCGCGTCGATCTCCGACCGGCGGATCGGGCGGCCAAGCGGTTTGCCGCGCGTGATCGGATAGATGATCGTCGGGTCCGCCTGCAGCCGCATCCCCTGCCGCAGCCGATTGGTATAGACCCCCGCGACCATGCGCCGCTCGGCGGGTTTTGAGGTTTCCTTCTCGACGATCGACGCGAGCGCCATTACCTGCGCGCGGTTTTGGGGAAACGCCGTCGAGCTGCGCTTCGCCCAGGCTTCGGCGAAGGCGCGATCCATCGCCGCCTGCATCCGCCGCACCACCGCCGCGCGCGGTTCGCCGCGGCGATAGGCGTAGGTATCGGGAAGGAGGCTCCCTTCGGCAGGCACCTCGATCGTGCCGGTGAGCAGCGGGATCGCGTTGAGCCGCTCCCACACCATGATCGAGGGCATCCCCTCGGGCACGGTGACGAAGCGCTGGAGCGTGCGGCCCGATTGCAGGAGCCTCAGCACCGCCGCGGTGCCCATGCCCTTTTCAATCTTATACTCGCCCGGCTTGATCGACCCGCCGCGCCCCAGCGTCTGCGCGTAACGACGGAAGGCGCTGGCGCTGTCGATCGCGCCCGCTTCCTCGAGGATCTCACCCGCGCGCGCGACGCTGGACCCTTCGGGTATATAGACCTCGACATCGCGCGGCGCGCCACCGCATGCCGCGAGCAGCAACAGTACCGGCGCAAATGCCGCAGCCAGTCGGCGCGACAGGTGCATCAGGCGTCCTCGACCGCCTTGAGGATGATGCTCGCGTTGGTCCCGCCAAAGCCGAAGCTGTTGGAGAGGCACGCGCGCACGGGGCGCTTCTTGGCGTGGTGGGGGACGAGGTCCACCCCCTCCGTCCCCTCGTCAGGATCGTCGAGGTTCAGCGTCGGCGGCACGATCTGGTCGCGGATGGCGAGGATGCAGAAGATCGCCTCCACCGCGCCCGCGCCGCCGAGCAAGTGCCCGATCGCCGACTTGGTACTCGACATCGATGCGCCGCACAGGTCATCGCCGAGCACGCGCTTCACCGCGGCGAGCTCGATCGTGTCGGCCATGGTGCTTGTGCCGTGCGCGTTGACGTAATCGATGTCGCACGGCTCCATCCCCGCCTTGCGGAGCGCCATGCGCATCGCAAGCTCGGCGCCCTTCCCCTCCGGATGCGGGGCGGTCACGTGATAGGCGTCGCCCGACAGGCCGTAGCCCACGACCTCGGCGTAGATTTTCGCGCCACGTGCCTTGGCGTGCTCATACTCCTCGAGCACGACGACGCCCGCGCCCTCACCCATGACGAAGCCGTCGCGATTCTTGTCGTAAGGGCGGCTCGCCTTTTCGGGCTGGTCGTTCATGCTCATGTTGAGCGCGCGCGCCTGCGCAAAGCCCGCCACGCCGAGCGGATTGATGGTCGATTCCGCGCCGCCCGCGAGCATGATGTCGGCGTCGCCGTCCTTGATCATTCGCGCTGCGTCGCCGATCGAATGCGCGCCGGTCGAGCAGGCGGTGACGACCGCGTGGTTCGGCCCCATCAGCCCATATTTGATCGACACCTGACCACCCACCAGGTTGATGAGCCGGCCGTGCACGAAGTGCGGACTGACCCGCGTCGGCCCGCGTTCATGCAAGTTGACCGATTCGAGCTCGATGCCCGGCAGCCCGCCGATGCCCGCGCCGATCGAGACGCCCGCGCGCTCCTTGGTCGCCTCGTCCATCTCGGTGAGGCCCGCATCCTCCAGCGCCTGTCCCGCGGCGTCGATGCCATAGACGATGAACGGATCAACCTGACGCTGGATCTTGGAATCGACGCGCTTGTCGGGGTCGAAGCCCATCGGGTGATCTTTGGGCTTCACCTCACAGGCGATGGTGCATTTCTGATTGCTGGCGTCAAAATGCGTGATCTGCGCCGCACCGCTTTTGCCCGCGATGAGGTTGGCCCAGCTCGTCTCGACGTCCCCACCGATCGGCGTCACCAGCCCCAGCCCCGTCACCACCACACGCCGCATGCGAAACTCCCGCTTGTCCTTGGCGAAGGCTTTTAGTCGCAAGCGCGGGGAATCGACAAGGCGCGGGGTGCGGCGCGCTCACTGCCTGCGTCACAAGGCCACGTAGTCCGGACCTGCCCATCCACTTCGTCCACGCTAACCTGATTTGGGGTCTCGCCCGGGAAGCAGCCGGCGTTCCGTGGGAGGAGACCAGGTTGGGAGGGCGGATCGCTCGAGCCCCCGCGCACACAAAAGGCGGCGCCGGTCACCCGGGCGCCGCCTCTTATGCGTTCGCGATCGGCGCCGCAGCGCCGGGCGATCAGGCGTTGTTGGCGTCGATGAAGTCGATCGCGTCCTTCACGGTCGTGATCTTTTCCGCCGCGTCGTCGGGGATTTCGACGCCGAACTCTTCTTCGAACGCCATCACCAGCTCGACGATGTCGAGGCTGTCCGCGCCCAGATCGTCGATGAAGCTCGCTTCTTCGGTGACCTTGTCGGCTTCGACGCCGAGGTGCTCGACGACGATGTTCTTCACCCGGGTCGCGGTGTCGCTCATGGTTACAGTCCTTGCTCGTATGAACAGAAATTCAGGCGTCGCCCTATCCGCCTCCCCGCGCCCCTGCAAGGGATTCGCGAAAGGGAGGGCGGCGGGCGTTAGATCATCGCCGAAGCCGGCAGGCGGTGGGCGTCAGATCATCGCCATGCCGCCGTTGACGTGCAGCGTCTGGCCGGTGATGTAACCCGCCTCGCGACTGGCGAGGTAGGCGACCGCGGCGCCGATGTCCGCGCCCTCACCCATGCGCCCCATCGGAATGCGCGCGTTGAGCGCCTCTTTTTGCGCGTCGGGCAGCGCGTCGGTCATCGCGCTGGCGATGAAGCCCGGCGCGACGCAGTTGACCGTGACGTTGCGGCTGGCGACTTCGGCGGCGAGCGCCTTGGACATGCCGATCAGCCCCGCCTTTGAGGCGGCATAATTGGCCTGCCCCGGATTGCCGGTTACGCCGACGACGCTGGTGATCGAGATGATGCGGCCAAAGCGCGCCTTCATCATCGGTTTGAGCGACGCCCGCGCCAGGCGAAAGGCGGCTTCGAGGTTGACGCGGATGACGGCATCCCACTCCTCGTCCTTCATCCGCATGGCGAGATTGTCGCGCGTGATGCCGGCGTTGTTGACGAGAATATCGAGCTTGCCGCCCAGCGCCTCCACCGCCGACGGCACCAGCGCATCGACCGCGCCTCCGTCGCTGAGGTCGCAGGCGAGTGTCGCATGATCGCCGCCAAGCTCCGCTGCGAACGTCGCCAGCTTGTCCGCGTTCGACCCCGATAGCGCCAGCCGCGCGCCCTGTTCGCTCAGCGCCTTTGCGATGGCGGAGCCGATGCCGCCGCTTGCGCCCGTGACGAGCGCGGTCATGCCGGAAAGGTCGAACATGCTCACCACTCCTTCGCAATCTGTTCGATATCGGCCATCGTCACGACGCTGGTAACGCTGGCGTCGGGCGCGATGCGCTTCACCATCGGGCCGAGCACCTTGCCGCCGACTTCGACGAAATCGGTGACGCCCGCCTCCCACATCGCGGCGATGGTCTCACGCCAGCGGACGCGGCCGGTGACCTGCTCGACGAGAAGGTCAGCGATGCGCGCCGGGTCGCTTTCCGGCGAAGCGGTGACGTTTGCCCAGATCGGGATCAGCGGCGCCTGGGGGCGATGCTTCGCCAGCGCGTCGCGCATCGCATCGGCGGCAGGCTGCATCAGCGGCGAGTGAAACGGCGCCGACACCGGCAGCTTTACCGCGCGGCGGATGCCGTTGTCCTTGGCGATAGCGATGGCGCGCTCGACCGCAGCGGCGTGGCCGGAGATGACCACCTGCGTCGGGTCATTGTCATTGGCGACCGCGAGCACTTCGCCCTCCGCCGCCGCGTCGCACAGGGCTTGCGCCGCGGCGATGTCGGCGCCGAGCAGCGCGGCCATCGCGCCCTCCCCCACCGGCACCGCCGCCTGCATCGCATCGCCACGCACCCGCAGCAGCCGCGCGGTGGTGGCAAGGTCGAAGCTCTCGCCGGCGCACAGCGCGCTATATTCGCCGAGGCTGTGCCCCGCGAGCGCCTGCGCCCTGTCGGTCAGACGGAGCCCGCCCTCGCGCTGCATGACGCGCAGCGTGGCGATGGCGTTGGCCATGATCGCGGGCTGCGCGTTGGCGGTGAGCGTGAGGTCCGCCTCCGGCCCCTCCGCCATCAGCACGGAAAGCTTCTGGCCGAGCGCGTCGTCCACTTCCTCCAGCGTCTGGCGCGCGACCGCGCTTGCCGCGGCGAGGTCGCGGCCCATGCCGACCGCCTGGCTGCCCTGACCTGGAAACAGGAACGCGCGCATCATCTCTCCCTTGAGCTTAGTCAGCCGAGGCGCCCGAACGGGACCACCTTATTGGCGTTGTCATGGCCGATATCGGCGCGGCCGCCGTAGCGGATGTTCGATCGTTCGCACCAGTAGCGCGCGATCCCCACCTCATCGTCGCCGAATGGGCGGTCGTTGTCCTTGATGTCGCTGATCCGCCCGAGCCACAGCTCTTTCGGGGGGTGCCGCCACATCGAACTGGTCACCGCGAACATGCAGCGATCGACCGAGTAAAGATATTCGCTCACCTCCTCGACCATCACCACGCTGCCCGACAGGTCAGGCATCAGCGGCGTGCCGACGAGCATGGCGAGGGTGATGAGGTTGAGCGCAACATGCGTGTCGCCGGGGCGCATCGACGGTTCGAGCGCGCGCGGATCCTTGCGGCTGAGCCAGGCGAGCGCACGGCTGGCGGGCTCCTCTCCGCCGGTGCGGTTGACGTCGACCACCATCGGTCCGTGCGCTACGTGCGGAAAGCCCGCGCGATACAGCGCGGCGAGCAGATAGCCTGCGTCGCTATAGCCCATATAGGCCTTGCGTCGTGCCACCGGCGACAGGCGGGGGAGGATGTCGGGTGCAATCCGACCCGCGCCATAACCCCCGCGCGCGAACCAGATCGCGTCGATATCCTCGCGGTTGGCGAACTCGACAAAGGCGTCGCGGCGCTGCGCATCGTTACCCGCGAAATGCCCGTGGCGCATCGGATCGGGCACGACCTCTTCGTTGGAGACGGTGAAGCCCGTCTCCCCGCCCATGACGTTGGACGATCGAGCGAACACCTGCGGGTGGATGACAAGCTCGACATCGGGGAACTGCGCCGCAGCGAGCGCGCGGATCTTTTGCACGTGCACAGGGAGCAGATAGACGCTCGGCGCGACGATCCCGATCTTCACGCGGCCCTCTCCCCCGGTTGCGACGCCCACCGCCGTGCCGGATTTGGGCGACACGGGCAAGGGAGGGCCTTTGACTCGCCTCACGTCGCAAGGGCTTGTCCCCCCGCCCTCCCCCGCCTAGCGCGCGGGACCATGACGCTTCCGGCGAAAACCTTCTTCTGCGGCATTGGCGGGTCGGGAATGCTTCCACTCGCGCTGATCGCACGGGCGCGCGGGAGTGAGGTCGCCGGGAGCGATCGTAGCCGCGACGCGGGGCGGTCGGCGGACAAGTTCGCCTGGCTAGAGGATCAGGGCATCGTGCTGTTCCCGCAGGACGGCAGCGGCATGACCTCCGCGGAACAGACGCTGATCGCCTCCGCCGCGATCGAGGACAGCGTTCCCGAGGTCGTCCGGGCGCGTGAGCTCGGGGCCCCGCGCATGACCCGCGCGGAGCTCAACGCTGCGCTCTTCAACGCCGCAGCGCACAGCGTCGGGGTCGGGGGGACGAGCGGGAAATCGACCGTCACCGCGATGCTCGGTCACATACTGTCATGCGCGGGTCGCAAACCGACGGTGATGAACGGCGCGGTGATGCGCAACTTCGCGACCCCCGACATGCCCTTTGCGAGCGCCGTAGTCGGTAATGCCGATCTCTACGTCTCAGAAGTGGACGAGAGCGACGGCTCGATCGCGCTCTACCGCCCGAGCGTCGCGATCGTCACCAACGTCAGCCTCGATCACAAGAGCCTCGACGAACTCACGCAACTGTTTGGAGATTTTCTCCGCGTCGCCGAGCACGCTGTCACCAACGCCGATGACCCCGACAGCGCCAACCTGCCATCGACTGTCAGCTTCGGTTTCGCCGAGCATGCCGACGTGCGGGCGATGGATGCGCGGCCGCGGGGGGATGGGATCGACTTCACGCTCGCGGTCGATGGCGAGCACCACCCCGTCACGCTCCGCCAGCCGGGTCGGCACAATGTCAGCAACGCGCTCGCCGCCTGCGCCGCCGCGCACGCCCTGGGGATGGGCTACGCCAAAGCTGCGCGCGCTCTCGCGAGCTTTGCGGGCACCGCTCGGCGTTATGAGATTGTCGGGAGCGCCGCGGGCGTAACCGTCATCGACGACTTCGCGCATAACCCGGACAAGGTCGCCGCAACCCTCTCAGCGGTCGCCGACACACCAGGCCGCGCGCTGATCTTCTTCCAGCCGCACGGCTACGGCCCGCTGCGTCAGATGGGCGCCGAACTTGCGCAGAGCTTCGCCGCGGGGATGCGTGACGGCGACCGGCTGTGGGTGTGCGACCCGGTCTATTTCGGCGGCACCGTCGACCGCAGCGTCGGCAGCGAGCGGCTGGTGGCGGACATTCGAGGGGACGGCGCTGACGCTACCCACCTCCCCTCGCGCGACCAATGCGGCGCGGCGATGCTGGCCGAAGCGCGCGCGGGCGATCGCATCCTCATCCTCGGTGCGCGTGACGATACGCTGACCGACTTCGCGCGCTCGTTGCTCGAGGGGCTCGTGGCACGATGAGCGTCGACGAACTCGCCCCCGCGCCGCCGCCGCCCTCGCAGTTGGACGAGGACGACCGGCTGCGCCCGGAATTCGTTCGCCGCGTGCTTGCCGCGGTCGATGCGGGAGACGACGACGCCGCGCGCGCGCTGGTCGAACCACTCCACCCCGCCGACCGCGCCGACCTGTTCGAAACGGTGGGCGAGAACCACCGCCCCGCGCTCGCCCGTGCACTGGGCGAGCTGATCGACGCCGACGTCATCGCCGAGATGAACGACTATGTCCGCGAAGGACTGGTCGATACGCTCGGCCCGGCGCAGGTCGCGGAGATCGCGGCGGAGCTCGATACCGACGACGCGGTCGCGATGATCGAGGACATGGAGGCCGACGATCAGGCCGCCGTCCTCGCCCAGCTCGGTCCCGAAGACCGCGCGGCGATCGAGAACGCGCTTTCCTACCCCGAGGAAACCGCCGGCCGCCTGATGCAGCGCGACCTCGTCGCGGTGGGCGAGCATGTCACCGTCGGCGACATCATCGACCGCCTGCGCGAGGACAAGGAAGCGGCGGAGGACTTCTACGAAATCTACGTCGTCGATCCTGCGCACCGGCCGATCGGATATGTCCAGCTCTCTCGTTTGTTGCGCACCGCGCGGGCGGAGAAGGTCGCGGACATCATGGTGCGCCAGCAGACGCTGATCCCGGTCGACATGGATCAGGAAGAGGTCGCGCTGCGCTTCCAGAAATATGCGCTGATCTCCGCCGCGGTGGTCGACCCGGCCGGGCGGCTGGTCGGCATGATCACCGCCGACGACATCGTCCACATTGTCCAGGAAGAGGCGAGCGAGGACGTGACGCGCCTCGCAGGTGCGGGCGATGGCGACATCAACCAGCCGATCCACCTCGCGGTGCGCACGCGCCTTTCCTGGCTGATCGTCAACCTCGGCACCGCGATGCTCGCAGCGAGCGTCGTCGGCATGTTCCAGGCGGAGATCGCCGCGCTGGCGCTGCTCGCCGTGCTGATGCCGATCGTATCGGGCATGGGCGGCAATGCGGGGACTCAGACGCTGGCGGTGACGGTGCGCGCGCTCGCCACCAACCAGCTGACGAGCGCCAACACCGCGCGCATGGTGGTGCGGGAGATCACCATCGCGCTTGCCAATGGCGCCGCGCTGGGCACGATCATCGGGGTCGGCGTGACGCTGATCTTTGGCAACCCGACGCTCGGCATGGTCATCGCCGCGGCGATGGCGATCACGAACCTCGCGGCAGGGCTCGCAGGGTTTTTCGTGCCGGTGCTGCTCGATCGCATGGATGTGGACCCCGCCGTATCCTCCGCGGTGTTTGTCACCGCGACGACCGACATCATCGGCTTTTTCAGCTTTCTGTCGCTGGCGGGGTTGGCCGGTCTCGCCGGTTGAGTGACGCCCGCGCTCGCGCTAGCGAGTGTCGCATGATCAGCCGCACCCTCCTCGCGCTCGGCGCGAGCCTCGCCGCCCTCACCGCCACCCCTGCGCTCGCCCGGCCGATGACGCCGGAGGACCTCGCCACGATCCCGCGCGTGGCGGCGCCGGTGGCCTCGCCCGATGGGCGCTGGGTGGTGTTCCAGCGCACCGACACCGACCCCGCGAGCTATGCGCGCACCACCGGCTTGTGGATCGTCCCGAGCACCGGCGGCGAACCGCGCCGGATCGCCGACATCGACGGCGCCAGCGAATCGTCGCCCGCGTTCAGCGCCGACGGCCACCGCCTCTATTTCACCAGCGCCAAGAGCGGGAAGTCGCAGCTGTGGTTTGTCGCCTTCGACGGCGCGGGCAACGCCAGTGGCGCGCCCGTGCAGGCGAGCAACACCATGGCCGACGTCGACGGCTTCCGCCTCGCCCCCGATGGGCGGCAAATGGTGATGTGGGGTTCGATCCGTCACGACTGTCCGACCTTTGGCTGCGCCGCGGACGCCACGCCGCGCGGGTCGGGGCGGGTCTACAACGACGGCGAAGGCTTCGTCCGCCATTGGGACAGCTGGAAGGAGCCGGGCACCTTCAATCGCGCCTTTTCCTTCGCGCTCGGCGAGGACGGCCGCATCGCGGGCGATGCGCGCGCGCTGATGCCCGAGGTGCGCGGGAATACGCCCTCCGCGCCGTTCGGCGGTGCCGAGGAGATCGCGTGGAGCCCCGATTCGCGCACCGTCTACCTCACCCGGCGCGTCACCGACCGGAGTGAGGCGCGCTCGACCAACCTCGACATCTACAGCGTTGCCGCTGCTGGGGGCGCAGGCACCAACCTCACCGCCAACAATCAGGCGACCGACACGCTGCCGACGCCCTCGCCCGACGGTCGCTGGCTCGCCTGGGCGGCGATGTCGCGGCCAAGCTATGAGGCCGACCGGCAGGTGCTGATGCTGCGCGATCTGCGCACCGGCGCCGTGCGCGCTCTCACCCAAGCGTGGGACCGTTCGGTCGCCTCGATCGCCTGGGCGCCCGACAGCCGCAGCCTGATCGTGACCGCGCAGGATACGCTCGAGCATCCCGCCTTCCGCGTCGACGCGCGCACCGGCCGCGTCACGCGGCTGACGCAGCGCGGCAATATCGGCGACGTCACCGTGCTGCGCGACGGGCGCATCATCGCGAGCCGCAACGATATCACCGCGCCGACCGAGCTGGTGACGCTCCCTGCTCGCGGCGGCGCGCCGATGACGCTCACCCGCGTCACCGACGCTGCGCGGTCGGGTCTCGACGGGTTCGACTATCGCCAGTTCAGCTTCCCCGGCGCGGGCGGCGAAACGGTGTGGGGTCAGATCATCGCCCCACAAGGCACCGCGGGCCGCCCCCTCCCCACCATCCTGATGATCCACGGTGGCCCGCAGGGGAGCTTCGGCAACAGTTGGTCGACGCGCTGGAACCCGGCCACCTGGGCGGCGCAGGGCATGGCGGTGGTGACCATCGATTTTCACGGCTCGACCGGTTACGGCCAGGCCTTTACCGACAGCATCAACCGCGATTGGGGCGGCAAGCCGCTTGAGGACCTGCGCCTTGGCCTTGCCGCGGCGGCGCGGATCGATCCGCGCGTGCAGCCCAACAACGCCTGCGCAGCGGGGGGCTCCTACGGCGGCTACATGGTCAACTGGATCGCCGGCAACTGGAGCGATCAGTTCAAATGCCTCATCAACCACGCCGGCGTGTTCGACCTGCGGGGGATGGCCTACGAGACCGAGGAGCAATGGTTCGACGAATGGGACCACGGTGGCCCCTGGTATGATCGCCAGAACGCCGAGCGCTGGAACCCCGTCAACTTCGTCCAGAACTGGCGCACGCCGATGCTGGTCATCCATGGCGAGAAGGACTTCCGCATTCCCTACAGCCAGGGCCTCGCTTCGTGGAGCGCGGCGCAGCGCCGCGACGTCCCCGCGCAGCTGCTGGTCTTCCCGGACGAGAACCACTGGATCCTGAAGGGCCGCAACAGCGTGCAGTGGCACCGCACGATCTTCGATTGGGTGCGGCGCTGGACAGGAGCGCCTGACATCGCGCCTGCGCCGAACCCGGCGGCACGATAGGCGAAAGGGGAAAGGGGGCGCGCTGCCCCCCTCCCATCCTCACATCACTTGGTCTTCGGTTCCGCTGGCGCTTGCGCTTGCTGCGTGCGCGGCGCTGCGGCGCGTCCTGTGGCCGTATCGGTCGCGACCGCTCCGGCGCTTCCCGGCGAGCTCAGAACGCGTGCGAACACGCGACCCACGTCGGCGAGCGCCGCGTTCGCGGCTTCTTCGCTCGCATCGGTCTCGTCGAGGTACACCGCAAACAAGTGGCTGATCGGCGCGTTGCCCGCACGGTTGGCGGCGATCCAGCCCACATCGTTGTAGCTGCGCGTGCAGGTGCCGGTCTTCTCCCCCGCGCGCATCCCCTGCGTGAGGCCGGAGCGTACGCGATTGCGCCCCGTCTCCGCATCCCGCGTCCAGCCGATCAACCGCTGCCGCGACGTGTCGGAGAGGGTCTGCCCCGCGAACAGCGATCGCATCACGGTCAGCATTCCTACCGGCGTCGCGCTGTCCTCCGCGCTCGCGCGCGCATTTTCGTTGAGCACGCCTTCGCTGCGGTCGACGCGCACTTGCCCGCCCGCGCCCATCGCGTCCGCTTTGGCGCGGAAGCCATCGTAGCTCCCCACCAGCGTCAGCAGGAGGTTCGCGGCGGTGTTGTCGCTGTTGACGAGTGCAGCGTCGAGCGCCTTGGTCACCGTCGTCGTGCCCCGCTCGCCCGACAGCCCTGCCTGCATCACGTCGCTGTGCGGCACGACCTGATCGCGCCCGTAGGCGATCTCCTGATCAAGCTTGACGCGGCCCGCATCGGCCTCCGCCAGCACCATGCCGGCGAGCGGCAGCTTGAAGGTCGAGCAGATCGGGTAGCGTTCGCCCGCGCGGTGCGCGACGAGCACCTGTCCCGCCGCATCGGTCAGCAGCACGCCCAGCCGCCCGCCGACGCGCGCCTCGATCGCCTTGATCTCCGCTTCGGCCTGCGCGTCGCCGCGCGGTGCCGCAGCGGGCGCGGGCCGAGCGGCGGTCGAGCCCGCCTTGTTCGCATTGTCTTGGTAGGGGGTGTCGGTGCCCTGAAAGCCGCACCCGGCGAGCGCCGCCGCCATTGCCGCGCCGATCGCCGACGTCGTTTGATGTCGCATCATTGTCCCCGATCCGATGAAGTCGGGGCGGTAACGCGGCACGGGGCGGCTGGGTTCAGAAGCGTTGCACGTCGTGTGCGTCGGCGGGGATGCGCACCTCGATCCCGTCGGGCAGATCGGCGAGGCGGAGTTGGCAGGCGAGGCGGCTCGTCCGCCGCACCCCCGCGGCGAGGTCTAGCATATCCTCCTCATCCTCACTGGCCCGCGGGAGCCCCGCGAACACGTCCGCATCGGCAATGACGACATGGCAGGTCGAACACGCCATCTGCCCCTCGCACGTCCCCTCGAGCGGGAGCCCGGCGCGCTGGGCGAGGTCGAGCAAGGTCACCTCTCCCGCGCGTGGCTCGGCGTTGGTTTCCTGCCCGCCGCTTTCGACGAAGCGCACGATCATGCGGCAAAGCGCTCCTGCACCGTTGCCGCCGCGAGCAGCGCGTCGATCCCCGCATGAAGCTCGGCCTCGCTGGTGTAGCGGCCCCAACCGATGCGGATGGCGCCGCGCGCTTCCTCCGGGCTGAAGCCCATCGCACGCAGCACGTGGCTCGCCTTGCCCGACCCGCTCGCGCAGGCGCTACCCAGCGAAAAGGCAACTTCCCGCGCGTCGGACAACAGTCGCGAGCCGTTGACGCCATCCTTGCGCAGGCTGAGGTTGCCGCGATAGCGATGCGTCGTCGAGCCGAGGATCTGCCAGCCGGCGATGCGCTCCGCGGCGATCTCCCACAGTCGCGACACATGTGCGTGATCGGTGTCCCAGCGCTCGGCGCAGAGCGTCGCTGCCGCGCCGAAGCCGGCGATCAGCGCCGGCGAAACGGTGCCGGCGCGCAAGCCATGCTCCTGCGATCCGCCGACGATCAGCGGGGCGAGCTCCACCCCGTCGCGGATCCACAGCGCGCCGATGCCCTTGGGCCCGTGCACCTTGTGCGCCGACAGCGCGACGAGATCGACATTGTTGGGAATGGGCACTCGCCCCAGCGCCTGAACGGCGTCGCACAGCAGCAGCGAGCCCCGCGCGTGCGCCGCGTCCGCATAATCGGCGACCGGTTGGATTGTGCCAACCTCGTTGTTGACGAGCATCACCGCCACCAACCCAGCTTCGGGCAGCAACGCGGGGTCGGGCGGCGGCGCCACGCCGTCCGCGCCGACCGGGAGGTCGGTGCCGCCGACCAGCTCCATCGACGCGCGGGTCGCGGCATGCTCGATCGCCAGCGCGGCCTTCGGGCCCTTGGCCCGCGCCATCGCCCAGTTGAGCGCTTCGGTCGCGCCGGAGGTGAAAACGACTTGCCCGCCGCGCGGCAGCAACGCGGCCACCGCGTCGCGCGCCTGCTCCACCATCACCGACGCTGCGCGGCCCGCACGGTAGGCGCTCGCGGGGTTTGCGAACCCGTCACCCTCTCCCGGTGCGGCGAGCCAGGGCAGCATCGCCGTCTTGACCTCCGGAGCGAGCGGAGTGGTGGCTTGATAGTCGAGGTAGAGCATCTATTGAGAATCACTCGCAAAACTTGCGGTTTTCAGCGCCATACCGTATAGCCGACGAAAGCGCCGAGCGGGAGGGGTCGCCCCTTCCCCTGCGGCCTCCCCACCCTGCCGATTGCGAGCGCTGTCATGCCCGACGTCATTTTCCCCGGCCCCGAGGGCCGTCTCGAAGGTCGTTTCTCTCCGCCGCCGCGCCCGCGTGCACCGGTTGCGCTGATTCTCCACCCGCACCCGCATGCCGGCGGCACGATGAACGACCGCATTGTCCAGGCGCTCTACAAGACCTTCGTGCGTCGTGGATTTGCGACGCTTCGCTTCAACTTTCGTGGGGTCGGGCGAAGCCAGGGCACGTTCGACAACGGCATCGGCGAGCTTTCCGACGCCGCTTCGGCACTCGACTGGGTGCAGTCGATTCACCCCGAAGCGCAGACGACCTGGGTCGCCGGGTTCAGCTTTGGCGCGCTGATCGGGATGCAGCTGCTGATGCGTCGGCCCGAAGTGCGCGGGTTCATCTCGATCGCGCCGCCCGCGAACATGTACGACTTCACCTTCCTCGCGCCCTGCCCGGCGTCGGGAATCATCGTCCAGGGCGTCAATGACGAGGTGGTGAGCGCCGCGTCCGTCCAGAAGCTCGTCGACAAGCTGCGCACGCAGAAGCACATCACCATTCATCACGACGAAATCCCGCGCGCCAACCATTTCTTCGAGAACGAGCTCGATCAGCTGATGAAGTCGGTCGACAATTATCTCGACATGCGGCTCGCGCCGGATTCGCCAATCCGCTGAGCGTCGATCAGACGGGCAAGGGCGCCAGCCAGATCGCGACGTTGAGCGCGGCAACGAGCGCGGCTGCGGCCATCAACCAGCCGCGTTTGCGCTCGCCCCGCCGCAGCATCACGACGGCGCCCGCAGCCAATGCGAGGGCGGCGAGCATCAGCAGGCTCAGGATCGTCCCGGACATGACCGGAGCGTTAAGGCGGGACCCTTTTGTGCGCAACGTGCGGCCCCGCGCACCGGCTCGCTTTGTCGCAACGATGATTGTCCACTCTTGCGCTAGAAAATTCTCGCACTAGGTTCCGCCGCAAGTCGCCACTCGTTTCCGGGTGCGACCTGCTGCGCAAGCGAGGCGGTGCTAGCCGAGGCGGTTGTGGCAGGCTTTCCTTTGGGGAGAAGTGAACATGCGTATCAAGCTCGTGATGGCCGTTTCGGCCGCTGCCCTCGCCCTGTCGGCTTGCCAGAGCCGTGAAGCCGACGCGGTCGAAGACGCCGCCGAAGCGCAGGCGGACACCGTTCGCGACCAGGCCGACAACGCCCCGACCGCCGCTGCGGAACAGGCCCTTGAGAACAAGGCCGACCGCATCGAAGCCGCTGGCGAAGAAAAGGCCAACGCGATGGACGACAACGGCGAAATCGCGCCGAGCGAAGTGGGCGCCGCTCCGGCCGCGACCACCACGTCGACCACCACCACCAAGACCAACTGAGCCAAAGGCGGCGTTCGCGCCGCTCCGGTTTAGAACCGTCGACGAAGCGCCGTCCGGTCTCAGCGACCGGGCGGCGTTTTGTGTTGGAGCGGGGGCGGGCGATACCAAAACCTCCCCTCCCCTCGTGGGGAGGGGTTGATGCGCGTCAGCCACGTTCGCCCACCCCCGCCGTAGCGTCAGTTTAGCGCGGCATTGCCGACCTTCAAAACTCGCTTATCGTCCGGTCGCACACAGATTCGTTGGGACGAGAAGGAGCGCCGAGATGGCGACGATGTTGGACGATCGACCGCAGACGAGCGATCTCGACGCATTTCGCACGGAGGTGCGCGGCTGGCTCGAGGCGAACTTCCCCGCCTCGCTGAAGGGCGTCGACATGTCGCGCTCCGCACTCGAAGCGCCGACAGACCGCTCCCCCGACCGCGAGGCTTGGCGCGAAGCGGTCGGCGCCAAGGGCTGGGGCACGCCCACCTGGCCCAAGGAATATGGCGGCGGCGGCCTCAGCAAGGCCGAGGCGCGCATCGTGCAGGAGGAGTTCGCCCGCGCAGGCGCCTCCAATCCCATCGGCGGCATGGGCGTCATGATGTTCGGCCCGACGCTGCTCGAATATGGCAGCGACGAACAAAAGGCCGAGCACATCCCCGCCATCGTCCGCGGCGAGGTGCGCTGGTGCCAGGGCTATAGCGAGCCCAACGCCGGCTCCGACCTCGCCAACCTCCAGATGTTCGCCGAGGATGCCGGCGATCATTATATCGTCAACGGCCAAAAGACCTGGACCAGCGGCGGTCAGTGGGCGGACAAATGCTTCGCCCTCGTCCGCACCGACAAGACGCAGAAGCAGGGCGGCATCAGCTTCCTGCTGATCGACATGGATTCGCCCGGCGTCGAGGTGAAGCCGATCAAAATGATCAGCGGCATGTCGCCCTTTTGCGAGACCTTCTTCACCAACGTGAAGGTGCGCAAGGCCAACCGCGTCGGAGCGGAGGGCGAAGGCTGGACCATCGGCAAGCGCCTGCTCCAGCACGAGCGCACCAACCTCGCCGCCGGGGGGCGCGCGCTGGGGGGCGGGGTGTCGCTGCCCGCGCTCGCCAAGGAGGCCTATGGCACCGACGAGCAGGGCAGAATTGCCAATCCCGACCTGCGCGCGCGCATCGCCAAGTGGGAGATGGGCTGGGCCGCGTTCATGCAGACCGCGATGCGCGTCGCCGCGGACAAGGGCGTGTCCGAAGCCTCCTCGATCCTCAAAACCAGCGGCACCAAACTCCTCCAGGAAAAGGCGGAGATGGCGATCGAGATTCGCGGCATGCAGGCGCTCGGCTGGGAGGGGGACGGCTTCACGCAAGAGGAGCTGGAGGCGACCCGCGCGTGGTTGTTCGGCAAGGCGACGACCATCTACGGCGGCTCGACCGAGATTCAGACCAACATCGTCGCCAAGCGCATCCTCGGGATGCTCGACCACCAATAAGCGCCGCTGCGAGGGGAGAAGGCCGCGATGGCTCGATTGAGCGAAGAGCAAGTCATGCTGCGCGACATGGCGCAGAACTGGGTCAACAACGAAAGCCCGACCAGCGCGTGGCGCCGCGTCCGCGATGCCGGTGAGGCGCGCGGCTACGACCCTGCGGTCTACGCCGAAATGGCGCAGATGGGCTGGACCGGCGTGGTCGTCCCAGAGGCGCACGGCGGCAGCGATTTCGGCTGGCGCAGCCTCGGCCTCGTCATTGAGGAGCTTAATCGCACATTGACCGCATCGCCGCTGGTCGCGACGTCGATCGCGGTCGCGGCGCTGCGGATGGGCGGGTCGGAGGCGCAGCAGGCGATGTGGCTCCGGGCGCTCGCCGACGGCAGCAAGACCGCGACGCTCGCCTTCGACGAAGGCCCCCGCCACGATCCCAAGCGCATCGCCACGCGGGTCGAGGGCGGCAAGCTCTCCGGCGAAAAGGCTTTCGTTGCCGAGGGCGACAGCGCCGACCTGTTCGTGGTCGCGGCGACCGACGGCCTCTATCTGGTCGACGGCAATGCTACGGGAGTCGCACGCGAACGGCGGCAGATGGTCGACTTCCGCAGCCACGCGATGGTCCGCTTCAACGGCGCGGCGGCCGAGAAGATCGAGGGCGGCGGCGACACGCTCACCGACCGGGTGCTCGACGTGGCGCGGGTGCTGACCGCGTGCGAGATGTTCGGCATGAGCCGCGAGGCGTTCGACATGACGCTCGCCTACCTCAAACAGCGCGTGCAATTCGGGCAGGTGCTGGCGACGTTCCAAGCGCTTCAGCACCGCATGGCCGGGCTGTTCACCGAGATCGAGCTGACTCGCTCGGCGATCGAGACCGCGCTAGGCGCGCTCGACGCGGGGGGCGATGCGGGGCTCGCCGCCGCGCTCGCCAAGGCGCGCGCCAACGACACGCTGCACCAGATGAGCCGCGAAGCGATCCAGCTGCACGGTGGCATCGGCATGACCGACGAATATGACGTCGGCTTCTATTTGAAGCGCGCGCGGCCACTGGAGAACGCCTGGGGTAACAGCGCCTATCTGCGCGATCGCTACGCGACGCTGAGCGGGTACTGACCCTCCCCTCCCCGCGCCTTCTAGGGAGGGGGTCGCACGACGCCGCCTTGCAAAGCGCGAGAGTCGCTGCTAGTCGCGCGCCGACCCAACGGCACGGCTGTTCATCGCCCGGCGCACTAGCTGCGCCCCCGCGGGTTTGTAAGCCATCCCCCAGCGAAGGGTCGTGCGTCCGTGGAGAGTTCCAGCGGTATTCAGGCGAGCTTAGGCGGACGCTACGCGTCTGCGCTGTTCGAGCTCGCGGAGGCCGATGCGGCGCTCCCCGCGGTGGAACAGAGCCTGCAGAAACTGACCCAGGCGCTCGGCGAATCGGCAGAGCTTCGCGCGCTGATCGTCAGCCCCCGCGTCAACCGCGGCGCCGCTGGCGATGCGCTCGCACGGGTCGCGAGCGAGCTGGCGCTCGATCCGCTGACGACGAAGTTCCTCGGCGTCCTCGCGCAGAACCGGCGCCTTGCTGCCCTGCCGGAGATCGCCCGCGCGTTCAGCGCCATGGCCGCCGCGCATCGCGGCGAATCGCATGCGGAAGTCGTCTCCGCGCACCCGCTCACCGACGCGCAGGCCGATGCCATCGGCCAGCAGCTTCGCGCCCGCCTCGGCCGCGCGGTCCATATTGACCGCCGCGTCGATCCCGATCTGCTCGGCGGGCTTGTCGTAAAGGTAGGTTCGAAGCTGTTCGACAGCTCGATCCGCACCCGTCTCAACGCCCTCGCCGCTGCGATGAAAGGCTAAGTACCCCGATGGATATCCGCGCCGCAGAAATTTCCCGCGTCATCAAGGACCAGATCGCGTCCTTCGGCGATGAGGCCCAGGTCAGCGAAATCGGCCAGGTGCTGTCGGTCGGCGACGGCATCGCGCGCGTCCACGGCCTCGACCAGGTCCAGGCGGGCGAGATGGTCGAATTCGCCAATGGCGTGAAGGGCATGGCGCTCAACCTCGAAGCCGACAACGTTGGTATCGTGATCTTCGGCTCGGACGCCGAAATCCGCGAGGGCGACACCGTCCGCCGCACCGAGACCATCGTGGACGTGCCGGTCGGCAAGGGCCTGCTCGGCCGCGTCGTCGACGCGCTAGGCAACCCGATCGACGGCAAGGGCCCGATCGAGGGTGTTACGCGTCAGCGCGTCGAGGTGAAGGCCCCCGGCATCATCCCGCGCAAGTCGGTGCACGAACCGGTGCAGACCGGCCTCAAGGCGCTCGATGCGCTGGTGCCCGTCGGCCGCGGCCAGCGCGAGCTGATCATCGGCGACCGCCAGACCGGCAAGACCGCGGTCGCGCTCGACACCTTCATCAACCAGAAGACCGCCAACGCCGGCGACGATGAATCGAAGAAGCTCTACTGCATCTATGTTGCGGTCGGGCAGAAGCGTTCGACCGTTGCGCAGATCGTACGTGCGCTCGAAGAAAATGGTGCGATGGAATATTCCATCGTCGTCGCCGCGACCGCTTCGGAACCGGCGCCGCTGCAGTTCCTCGCGCCCTACACCGGCTGCGCGATGGGCGAATATTTCCGCGACAACGGCATGCACGCCGTGATCGTCTATGACGACCTTTCCAAGCAGGCGGTCGCCTATCGTCAGATGTCTCTGCTGCTGCGCCGTCCGCCGGGCCGTGAAGCCTACCCCGGCGACGTGTTCTACCTACACAGCCGTCTTCTCGAGCGTGCGGCGAAGATGAACGACGCCAACGGAAACGGCTCGCTGACCGCGCTGCCGATCATCGAAACGCAGGCGGGCGACGTGTCGGCGTACATCCCGACCAACGTTATTTCGATCACCGACGGCCAGATCTTCCTCGAGACGAACCTGTTCTATCAGGGCATCCGTCCGGCGATCAACGTCGGCCTGTCGGTGAGCCGCGTGGGCTCCGCCGCGCAGACCAAGGCGATGAAAAAGGTGTCGGGCTCTATCAAGCTCGAGCTCGCCCAGTATCGTGAGATGGAGGCGTTCGCGCAGTTTGGCTCGGATCTCGATCCCGCGACGCAGCGCCTGCTCAACCGCGGTGCGCGCCTGACGCAGTTGCTGAAGCAGCCGCAGTTCCAGCCGATGCCGTTCGAAGAGCAGACCGCGTCGATCTGGGCGGGCACCAACGGCTATCTCGACAATGTCGCGACCACCGACGTGTCGCGCTACGAGGAGGCTATGCTCGCCTACCTCCGCCGCGATCACGCCGGGATCCTCGCCGACATCCGCGACACCCGCGACCTGTCGGACGCGACTAAGGGCAAGCTCAAGGACGCGCTCGAGGCGTTCGGCAAGCAGTTCGCCTGACATGCGGAAGCTTCTCTTGACTGTGTCGGCGCTGAGCCTCTCGGCATGCGCAACTGTCGGCACGAATTACGATGAAGCTGCGGTCTCTCGATTACAGGCCGGCGCTACCGAGGCGTCTGTCATTTCGGAATTGGGACGGCCTAACGCTCGCGCTGTCAATGCTGACGGCTCGTATGTTCTCGGTTGGCTTTATAGTCGCGGCACGGCGCTGGGCACCGCAAGGGCACGTGCCGTCAACTTGCTCTTCGATAAGGATGGCAGGTTTGTTCGCGTCTTAACTCAGTCGCAAACGGAATTGCGTTAGTGGCCACGCTCAAGGAACTCAAAGGCCGCATCTCCTCGGTCAAATCGACCCAGAAGATCACCAAGGCCAAGAAGATGGTCGCGTCGGCCAAGCTGCGTCGTGCGCAGGCGGCGGCGGAGGGCGGGCGCCCTTACGCCGAGCGTCTCGAAGCCGTCGTCGCGAGCCTGGCCGCCCGCGTTGGCGCGTCGGCCTCGGCGCCGAAGCTGCTCGGCGGTACAGGGCGCGATCAGGTGCATCTGCTGGTCGTGCTGAACAGCGACCGCGGCCTCGCCGGCGCGTTCAACTCGAACATCGTGAAGGCCGCGCGCGACAAGGCGCATGAGCTGCGCGCGGCGGGCAAGACCGTGCGCTTCCTGCTGGTGGGCAAGAAGGGCCGCCCGGTCATCAACCGCCTGTTCGCCGACACCACCCGCGCGACCTATGACACCGCGGGCGTGCGCGAGGTCGGCTTCGATCAGGCGCAGGAGATCGCGCGCGAAGTGCTCGACCTCTACGAGGCCGGCGAGTTCGACGTCGCGCACCTGTTCTTCTCTAAGTTCCGTTCGGCGCTGGTGCAGGAAGCGACCGCGCAGCAGATCATCCCCGTCGCCCTCCCCGCGACCGGCGCGGCCGCGGCCACCAGCGGCGGCGCGGTGGTTGAATATGAGCCCGACGAGGAAGCGATCCTCGCCGACCTGCTGCCGCGCAACGTCACCATCCAGATCTTCAAGGGTCTGCTGGAGAACGCCGCGTCCGAACAGGGAGCGTCGATGACCGCGATGGACAATGCGACGCGCAACGCGGGCGACCTCATCAATCGCCTCACCATCCAATACAACCGCAGCCGCCAGGCCGCGATCACCAAGGAACTCATCGAGATCATCTCGGGCGCCGAAGCGCTCTGATCTCGACTGGTTTTACGCAAAGGCAGGACATCATGGCCACCGCAGCTCCCACCGCCCCCACCCCGGTCACCGGCGCGACGACCAACAACGTCGGTCGCATCAGCCAAGTCATCGGCGCCGTCGTCGACGTGGCGTTCGATCAAAACGTGCCCGCGATCCTGTCGGCGCTCGAGACCAGCAACAACGGCCAGCGCCTCGTGCTGGAGGTGGCGCAGCACCTGGGTGAGAACACCGTGCGCACCATCGCGATGGACGCGACCGACGGGCTCACCCGTGGGCAGGAAGTGACCGACACCGGCAGCCAGATCCGCGTGCCGGTCGGCCCGCAGACGCTGGGGCGCATCCTCAACGTCGTCGGCGATCCGATCGACGAGATGGGTCCGGTCAATGCCACTGCCACCGCGCCGATCCATGCCGAAGCGCCGTTGTTCGTCGATCAGTCGACCGAGACCGAGATCCTCGTCACCGGCATCAAGGTGATCGACCTCCTCGCCCCCTACGCCAAGGGCGGCAAGATCGGCCTGTTCGGCGGCGCGGGCGTCGGCAAGACCGTGCTCATCCAGGAGCTCATCAACAACATCGCCAAGGGGCACGGCGGTACGTCGGTGTTCGCGGGCGTGGGTGAGCGCACCCGCGAGGGCAACGACCTCTACCATGAATTTCTCGACGCTGGCGTCATCGCCAAGGATGCCGAGGGCAAGCCGACCCCGGAGGGCTCCAAGGTAGCGCTGGTGTTCGGCCAGATGAACGAGCCGCCGGGCGCGCGTGCGCGCGTGGCGCTGTCGGGCCTCACCATCGCGGAATATTTCCGCGATCAGGAAGGGCAGGACGTGCTGTTCTTCGTCGACAACATCTTCCGCTTCACGCAGGCGGGTTCGGAAGTGTCGGCGCTGCTCGGCCGCATCCCCTCGGCGGTGGGCTATCAGCCGACGCTGTCGACCGACATGGGTGCGCTGCAGGAGCGGATCACCTCGACCAACAAGGGCTCGATCACCTCGGTGCAGGCGATCTACGTCCCCGCGGACGACTTGACCGACCCGGCGCCGGCGACCTCGTTCGCGCACTTGGACGCGACGACGGTGCTGAGCCGCGCGATCTCCGAACTCGGCATCTACCCCGCGGTGGACCCGCTTGATTCGACCAGCCGCGTACTGAGCGCGAGCGTCGTCGGGCAGGAGCACTACGAGACCGCCCGCCGCGTTCAGGAAACGCTGCAGAAGTACAAGTCGCTTCAGGACATCATCGCCATTCTCGGCATGGACGAGCTGAGCGAAGAGGATAAGCTGACCGTCGCCCGCGCCCGCAAGATTCAGCGCTTCCTCAGCCAGCCATTCCACGTCGCCGAGGTGTTCACCAACATCCCCGGCAAGTTCGTCGCGATCGAAGACACCGTTCGCTCGTTCAAGGCGGTGGTCGACGGCGAATATGACCACCTCCCCGAAAGCGCTTTCTACATGGTCGGCGGCATCGACGAGGCGGTCGCCAAGGCCGAGAAGCTGGCCGCCGAAGCGTAACGCGTGCCCTCCCCTCCCGCTTGGCGGGAGGGGCTGGGGTGGGCCGCTAAGCCGCTCACCCCGATTTGAGAGAGCCCACCCCCGACCCCTCCCCCAAGCGGGAGGGGGGAGAGCTGAAGATGCTGCACTTCGAACTCGTCACCCCCACCGCGCTGGTTCGTTCGGAGGAGGTGCACATGGTCACTGTCCCCGGCAGCGAAGGCGACTTCGGCGTGCTGGAGGGGCATGCGCCGTTCATGTCGACGATCAAGCCCGGCTCGATCGGCATTCAGCGCACGCCCGGTGGCGACATCGAGACGCTCGCGATCGAAGGCGGGTTCGCGGAAGTCAACGAACGCGGCCTGACGATCCTTGCGGAGAAGGTGGGCTAGCCTTCTGCGGTTCTGGGCAGACCTGACGGCCCCAGCCTGATCACGATCACAAGCAACGCGACGATCAGCATGATGAAACGGGGGTAGTGGAGCATCCCCTCCAACCCTGCCATCGCGATCAGACTGTTGGCGCAGGTCAGAAGCGGCCACAACTGGGCGTCACTTGCCAAAGCCGAGCGATGCGCTTGCAAGATTAGGCGCGCTAGCAGCCAAAGCGCGCCGACCGCGCCGACAATCCCCCAGCTGATCAAGAACTGCAGGAGGAAGTTGTGCGGCTGCGTGTGCGGCCACCCGATGAACACCTCCCAGAACGTAGAGCCGGAACCCCAGCCGAGAAGCGGCGCAGCGGTCCAGCGATCAAAGGTTGCCGCCCAGAGCTCCATCCGTCCCGAGGCTGCGAAGGAGACAGTTGAATATTCGGCTGCTGAACCAAACAGCATAAATGTCTGATCGCCGTACGGAATAAGTAGCCAGGCGAAGCTCGCGGCTGCTCCGGTAAGGATGGACAACCGCCCGACTGTATGGAGCGACGGCAGTCTCCGCTGGGCGATAAGCTGGATGACGCACGCGAACATGATCGCAAGAATGGCGGCGCGAGTTCCGGACCAGATCGTCATCCCGATGGCGAGCAGGAAAAACCCGTCGTGCCAGTCGATCCGTCCCTGCACTCGGCGCGTTAGAATGTGGCTGGCGAACAGTGCAGCAATCGCGCCAGTCCAGGATCCGAAATGCCGGACGCTGATAAATCCCGGCAGGGCCGACGGCCATTCGATAGCTCCGCCCAAGACTTGATCGGCTGGTGGGGGCAGGAGGAAACGCCACGCCGTCAGTGCGCTGAGAACCATCAGACCGAGGCCCAACCAGAACGCAATCACCGTCGGCGTTCGCTCGCAACGTCGATCGACGAGGTGGAAAACCGCGCAGCCGAACAGCATGTGGATGACGACGCTGACTGAAATGACGATCGAGGTCGCCGGGACTTTCGAGACAAACAACGTGCTCGCGAACAGACCGACCATGAAGAGAGCCAAGGCAAACGTCGTATTCCGGTCTAAACGTGCCAGCACTGCACCGATGCGAAAGCCTCTCGCCATGGCCCACAAAATCACGCACAGCTCGGCCAATACGAACGGCAGTTCTTGCAGGCGCGTCCATTCCCAGAACGGGTCGGCCATTCGGTGCATGTAGGTCGGATAAAGTATCGCCGCAGCGACGGGCAGTCCGACGCCAATGAGAAAGCCTAGCAAATTGGCGACCAGCTTTTCGCGGGCATCTATCGAAGACGCGAAACGTGTCGAGCGCAGCACTCTTTCCATGACCCAGCGGGTACGAATGTAGGGTTAAAATCCCGTCAACCGTGCGATGGCAAGCACCGAGGGGTAGAACGGGAGCGGGCAGAGAAACGCAGGATGCCTATGTCCCGGCGTGTCAGCCAGGCCTCTGCGGCCCTGCCAGCACTTAAGACAAATTTCACCCTGTTGTGCGATTTGCACGGCTGGGCGAGCGCTCACAGTCTTGCCGCGATGACCGAGGATCAGACAGTCATGAGTGCATTCGGACGCAAGCCGGGGCTTGGCGGCAACCGCCCTGCCTTTGGCGTGGCTCGCCCCATGCAGGGCGGGGGTCCCGTGCGCGAGGAGGGGGGCGGGCAGTTCCCGCCGATCAACCCCGCCGCGATCGCTGCGGCCGCGCAGAGCGCGAGCCCCGGGACGGCGCGACCCAACTCTCCCGAAGAGGCGATGGCTCGCCTCAACGAGCGCATGTCGGCGGATCACAGCGACCTCGCCGCGCCGCAGGGGTTCGAGCAGAGCGTCCACAAGATCAAGGAACAGGTGCTGCCGCGCCTGCTCGAACGGGTCGATCCCGAAGCCGCGGCGACGCTCAGCAAGGACGAGCTGACCGAAGAATTCCGCCCGATCATCCTCGAGGTGCTGGCGGAGCTCAAGATCACGCTCAACCGGCGCGAACAGTTCGCGCTCGAAAAGGTGCTGGTCGACGAGCTCCTCGGGTTTGGGCCGCTCGAGGAGCTGCTCAACGATGCCGACGTCAGCGACATCATGATCAACGGCCCAGACCAGACCTACATCGAAAAGAAGGGCAAGCTGACGCTTTCCGGGGTGGTCTTCCGCGACGAGGAGCATCTCTTCCAGATCGCGCAGCGGATCGTGAACCAGGTCGGTCGCCGCGTCGATCAGACCACCCCGCTGGCCGACGCGCGGCTAAAGGACGGGAGCCGCGTCAACGTCATCGTGCCGCCGCTGTCGCTGCGCGGCACCGCCATCTCCATCCGTAAGTTTTCCGCGAAACCGATCACGCTCGACATGCTGCGCGACTGGAACGCGATGTCGAACAAGATGTGCACCGCGCTTAAGATCGCGGGCGCTTGCCGCATGAACATCGTCATTTCGGGCGGCACGGGCTCGGGTAAGACCACGATGCTCAACGCGCTGTCCAAGATGATCGACCCCGGCGAGCGCGTCATCACCATCGAGGACGCGGCCGAGCTTCGTCTGCAGCAGCCGCACTGGCTGCCGCTCGAAACGCGCCCGCCCAACCTCGAAGGTCAGGGCGCGATCACCATTGGCGACCTCGTCAAGAACGCGCTGCGTATGCGCCCCGACCGCATCATCCTCGGCGAAATCCGCGGGCAGGAATGTTTCGACCTGCTCGCCGCGATGAATACCGGCCACGACGGGTCGATGTGTACGCTCCACGCCAACAGTCCGCGTGAGTGCCTGGGGCGTATGGAGAACATGATCCTGATGGGCGACATCAAGATCCCGAAGGAAGCGATCAGTCGTCAGATCGCGGACTCGGTCGACCTGATCGTCCAAATCAAGCGCCTGCGCGACGGTTCGCGCCGCGTCACTTCGGTGACCGAGGTGATCGGCATGGAAGGCGACGTCATCGTCACGCAGGAGCTGTTCAAGTTCGAATATCTCGACGAGGACAAGGACGGTCGCATCATCGGCGAATACCGCGCGCTCGGGATGCGTCCCTACACGCTTGAAAAGGCGCGCATGTTCGGGTTCGACCAGCCGTTCCTGGAGGCGTGCCTCTAGGCGAGCTGGGGCAGGCCCTCGCCTGCCCGCGCGCCGGTGATCCCCTCGCGCTGAATGGCGATGCCGGTCAGCAGGCTGTCGGCAATCGCCCTCGCCCGCCCCGCCACCAGCTCGCTCGCGCGGGCATCGGGTTCGATGTCGCGCAGCGTCGCGTAGAAGAGCTCGAGCCAGTGCGCGAAGTGCGATGCGTCTAGCCTGGGAATCGCGATGTGCTTGCGCATCGGGCTGCCGGTGAATTCCCCGCTGTTGTGCAGGATCGAGCGCCAGAAGCGCTTCATCTGCTCAAGGTGCACGGGCCAGTCGTGGATGCGCTCCGCAAAGATCGGGCCAAGCACGGCATCGTCGCGAATGCGCGCGTAGAAGCTGTCGACCAGCGTCGCGATGTAGGCCGCGTCGACCCCGACCGCCTCAGCTTCGGCGCGCTTGCGCTCGCGCATCGCGGCGGCGTGTTCATGGGCGTCGGCGGGGCGCTGGGGGTGCGTGGTGGCCATGCGCTCAGCCTAGCACAGGGCGGGGTCGCCCCGCACCTCAACTCCCTCGCAGCGGCACGTCGAGGATCGGATACTGCCGCCAGCCGGCCCAATCGAAGTGCCACCATTCGTTGGCGAGCCCGACGAAGCCAGCGTCGGTCATGTAGCGCTCGAGCCGAGCCCGCTCGGCGCGCTGCTGCTCGGTGCCGCCGGTGAAGTTGCGATAGGCGGCCTGCGTGAAATCATCGTAGGGGCTGGGCATCGCCACCTCCACCCCGCCACGATGGAGCGACACGTCGATCGCGCAGCCGCGATTGTGACGCGATCCGGTGGCCGGATTGGCAACGAACTCGCGCTCGCTTTCGGGCGTCTCGTCCCACATCATCTTGGTGACGCGCCACGGGCGATAGGCGTCGAACACGAGCAGGCCGTAGCCGTCGCGCTCCGCCGCCACCTGCGCCTGCGCGAGCGCGGCCGCGACGGGACGCTGCGCCATCAGCCGCGCCCCCGTCGGGTAGAGCTGGCGGCGCATGAAGTTGTTGGCGGTGGCGTAGCGCACGTCGAAGCGCAGCCCTGGGACCGCTCGCGCCAGCTCCACCAGGTCGGGCGCTGCGGTGGCGGCGGGGTCCACCGGCATCGTAATCGCCGCGACCCTCGCCCGGGGCGCCATCGCGCACCCTGCGAGCGCAAGGCTCGACGCCAGAAACATCCGCCGGTCGAGCAACATCGTCACATCCCCCTGATCGCGAACGCCGCGCCGTAGAGTGCGACGCCGATTCCCAGCAGCGCCAGCCCTGCCCACGGCATGAAGCCGACATTGTCGAGCCGCTGCCGCCGCCCTCTGCGCCGGTCCATGATAGTCGCGACGATCGTCAGCGCCGCACCGCCAATCGCGGCCGCCCAGGCTGGATGCGTGATGCCCATCGCCGCATCCTAGGGCGACGTTCGCGCGATGGCAAAGTGAGCTCGCTTGCATCGCTGGGCCTGCCGCCGCACTGATGGCTGAAGTTCAACGATCCAGGATAACCCGATGCGCGTGCTGATCATGGCCACCACCGCCCTCGCCCTCGGCGCATGTGCGCCGGTCGAAGGGGGTGCGGCGCGTCCCGCGACGCTCAGCACCGTCGAGCGCGCCGCGATCGCGTCGGCGGTCGCCGCGCCCACCCGCAGCGCCGCCAACCGCGAGCGCGACATGTGGCGCCATCCGGTCGAGACGCTCGCTTTCTTTGGCGTTCGACCGACCGACCACGTCGTGGAGCTGGTCCCGGGCGGCGGCTGGTATAGCGAAATCCTGATCCCCCTCACCTCGCGCGGCGGACGGTATACCGCGGCGGGCGCCTGGGGAGCGGGCCTTGCCGGAGCCCGTCGCGCGGGCGAGGCGCTCGGCAACCCGGGCCACGTCGCCTACGCCGAGTTTCCGCGCGCCGCCGGCAGCGCCAACCCCGGGGTCGCGCCTAGCAGCGCCGATGTCGTGCTGACCTTTCGCAACGTCCATAATTTCCTGATGCGCGGCGAGGGCGCGACCGCCGATGCCTTCGCCCAAGCCTACACCATGCTCAAACCGGGCGGGCGGTTCGGCGTGGTCGACCATCGCCTGCCCGAAAGCCGCCCCACCGAGCAGGAGCGCACCAGCGGCTACGTCAAGCGCTCGACCGTGGTGCGGCTGGCGCAGGCGGCGGGCTTCCGCCTGGTCGCCGAGAGCGAGGTCAACGCCAACCCCCGCGACACCGCCGACCATCCGCGCGGCGTATGGACGCTCCCCCCGGTGCTTCGCGGCGCCGCCGACGACGGCGAACGCAACCGCTGGCGCGCGATCGGCGAGAGCGACCGCATGACGCTGCTGTTCGTCAAGCCGGAGTAACTGGTCCCACCGGTTTTTCGGCGCGGACCGGAGCACCGGTCGGTGATCGATGTCGTCACACGCGTGGGGGAGGGCCCCCCGCCCGGCAACGCTGCCGCCTTCGCCGTAACATATCGAGGGCGCGCCTAAGACCGCTCCCCGCTCGACGGCAAGCGGTGCATCGTCCACAGCGCCGCGTATGCCCGCCGCGCCTCACGTCCAGCACCGGCCGCTGCTTGCGATCCTGTTGCGGTTGGGGGCGGCGGCGGCGTTGTCGCTGATGTTCACCCTCGTGAAGCTCGCGGCGGCGCGGGGAGTGCATGCGGTCGAGTCCGTCTTCTACCGGCAGCTGTTCGCGCTGCCGCTGATCGTCGGTTGGGCGATGCTGGGTGGCGGGCTGGCGAGCCTGCGTACCGACCGCATCCGCCTCCACGCATCGCGGATGGTGGTGGGGCTGATCGCGATGACGCTCAATTTCGCGGGGATGGCGATGCTGCCGCTGGCGGAAGCGACCGCGATCGGGTTCACCGTGCCGCTGTTCGCGACGCTCGCCGCGACGCTGTTCCTGGGCGAGCGCGTGGGGCCGTGGCGGTGGAGCGCGATCGCGCTGGGCCTTGTCGGCACGATCATCCTCGTCGACCCGAGCGGAGCGGCGCTCACCGGGCACGCGGGGGGCGCGGCAGTCGCGCTGGCGGGCGCGGCGATGACCGCAGCGGTCACCATCCTCATCCGCCAGCTGGGCGCGACCGAGCCCGCCACGCGCACGGTGTTCTGGTTCACGCTCCTCTCGATGATCCCGCTCACCCCTGCGATGCTCTTGTTCGGGCGAGCGCATGATGCGGGCACATTTGGCCTGCTCCTCGCCATGGCGATGGCGGGGGGCGTGGCGCAGATCCTGCTTACGTCGGCGCTGCGGCTGGCCCCGGTCGCGGTGGTGCTGCCGATGGACTACAGCTCGCTTCTGTGGGCGAGTCTACTCGGCTGGATCACCTTCGCCACCCTCCCGGCCAGCACCACGCTGTTGGGCGCGCCGCTGATCATTTTGAGCGGTCTGCTGATCCTCTGGCGGGAGCGCGGACGGGCTGGAAGTTCAGGCTAAGTTCACACCAAAAATCCATCTATCCCGCCATCGTTACGGGCGCGTTACGACATTGCCTCCGCCACATTCGCGCGCATTTTGACGGGCACGCGGAGGTAGTGGACGCCGTTGGCTTCGGCGGGCGGAAAGCGGCCCGCGCGAATGTTGACCTGGATCGACGGGAGCAGCAGCTTCGGCACCGCTAGCGTCGCGTCGCGCGCCTCGCGCATGGCGACGAACTCGTCCTCGCTGACGCCGTCGTGGACATGCACCGACTTCGCGCGCTGTTCGGCGACGGTGGTCTCCCAGCGATAGTCGTCGCGGCCGGGCGCCTTGTAGTCGTGGCACATGAACAGCCGCGTCTCCGCCGGCAACTCGAGCACCCGACGGATCGAGCGATAGAGCGTGCGCGCATCGCCGCCGGGAAAGTCCGCGCGCGCGGTGCCATAGTCGGGCATGAACAGCGTATCGCCGACGAACGCGACGTCGCCGACGACATAGGCGACGTCCGCCGGGGTGTGGCCGGGGACGTGCATGACGCGAAACTCGAGCTCGCCCATCGCCAGCGTCTCCCCATCGGCGAGCAGCCGGTCGAAGTCCGAACCGTCGAGCTTCACGCGCTGCGCGGCGCGGCGGCGCAGGCGGATTGCTACATGCTCGAAGGCGGGCTCGACGCTTGGCGCAAGGCGGGCCTCGCCACCCACAAGGACGCGAGCCAGCCGATCGAGATCATCCGCCAGGTGCACCTTGTCGCCGGGAGCCTGATCCTGCTCGGCGTGCTGCTCGCGCTGACGGTCGATCCGCGTTTCGCGCTGCTGTCGGGTTTCGTGGGCGCCGGCCTCACCTTTGCCGGAGCGACCGGCTGGTGCGGCATGGCGATTTTGTTGCGGCAGATGCCGTGGAACCGCGCCGCGCTGGCGGCCTGAGTTAAGGCGTGGACCCCTCGACCATCGCCGCCGCGCTGCTTTCGGGCGCGCTGATCGGCGGCATCCTCGGCCTCGTCGGCGGGGGAGGCTCGATCCTCGCCGTGCCGCTGCTGGTCTACGTCGTCGGGGTCGCCTCCCCGCACGCGGCGATCGGCACCGCAGCGGTCGCGGTCGGGGTCAACGCGCTCTCAGGGCTGGCGGGACACGCCCGTGCCGGAACGGTGCGCTGGCGCTCGGCGCTGGTCTTCGCCGCCGCCGGAGTGATCGGCGCAGCGCTGGGCGCGGAGCTTGGCAAGGCGTTCGACGGCCAGCGGCTGCTGATGCTGTTCGGCGCGCTGATGATCGGCGTCGGCATCCTCATGCTGCGTGGGCGCAAGGACGCGGAGGGGCGGGAGGTGACGCTCACCCGCGACACCGCCCGGGCGCTGCTGCCCCGGCTGATCCCGACCGGCTTCGTCGTCGGCCTCGCCGCGGGGTTCTTCGGGATCGGCGGCGGGTTTCTGATCGTCCCCGGCCTGCTGTTCGCCACCGCCATGCCGATGCGCAACGCGGTGGGAAGTTCGCTGGTGGTGGTCGGCGCACTCGGCCTCACCACCGCACTCTCCTACGCGCTATCGGGGCTGGTCGACTGGCCGCTGACCGGCCTGCTGGTGGTAGGCGGCCTCGCGGGAGCGGCCGGCGGCATCGCGCTCGGTCGCGTCATGGCGGGGCGCAAGGCCCTCCTCGAACGGCTGTTCGCAGCCGCCGTCATCGCGGTCGGCGTCTATGTCATGACCAAATCCGGGTGAAGCAAGTGGCGGGTCCCGCGCTCCGTCGCTAGGCTCGCGTCATGGCCGACCCTCCCGAGCGCGATCATCCGCACGTCCGCTTTCCCCCGCCGTTGGTGTTCGCGGGGTTCGTGCTGCTCGGTTTTGCGACGCACCGCCTGACCGGCTGGGCGCGCGACGACCTCGGCACCTGGCACTACGCCGCGCTGCCACTCGGCCTCGCCGGACTTTGGCTGAACGGCGCGTCGTTGCTGGGGTTTCGTCGGTTGGGCGAGAATCCAGAGCCATGGACGCCGACGCGCGCGATGGTCGAGGAAGGCCCCTACCGCTTTACGCGCAACCCAATGTACCTCGGCATGCTCCTCGTCTCGCTCGCCATCGCGGCGTGGTTCGGCAGCATCTGGGTGGCGGTTGGCGCAATTTTGGCGGCGGCGATCATCGACCGCACCGTCATCGTCGCCGAAGAGCGCTACCTCCGCCGCACCCTCGGCGAACGCTACGCCGACTATCGGCGCCGCGTCCGCCGCTGGCTGTAGCGCGAAGCCCTAGCGCCCGCCCTGCTCGCTCGGCGCGGGTTCGCCCGCCGCTGCCACTTCCTCGCGCCAGCCCAGCTTCGGCTTGCGCGCGGCGAGCGTTTCGTCGAGGCGGCGGCGCGGGGCGTGGTGTGGCGCAGATTTGAGGGCTTCCTCGCCGTTCTTCGCGCGCGCCACGACCGAACGGAACGCGCCGATAAACTTGTCGAGGTCCGCCTTGCTCTCGGTCTCGGTCGGTTCGACCAGCATTGCGCCGTGCACCACCAGCGGGAAATAGACCGTCATCGGGTGATAGCCCTCGTCGATCAGCCCCTTGGCGATGTCGAGTGTCGAAAAGCCTTGCGCGAGGCCCTTATCGCTGAACAGCGCTTCGTGCATGCACGGGCCCGACCCACCGAACGGCGCTTCGAGCAAATCCTCCATGCCGCGCAGCACGTAGTTGGCGTTGAGCACCGCGTCCTCGGCCACCTGCTTCAACCCGTCCGCGCCATGGCTAAGGATGTAGGTCAGCGCGCGCGTGTACATGCCCATCTGGCCGTGGAAGGCGCACATGCGGCCGAAGCTTTTGTGCGCCTCACCGAAATGCTCGCGCGCGAACGCGTCGGCATCCTCTTCTTCGACCAGGTGAACCACGCCGTCCTTGGTGCGTGCGGTGTAGGGGAGCGGGGCGTAGCGGCTCAGCGCCTCGGACAGCACCACTGGCCCCGACCCCGGCCCGCCGCCACCGTGCGGGGTGGAGAAGGTCTTGTGGAGGTTGATGTGCATCGCATCGACGCCGAGGCCGCCGGGGCGCACTTTCCCGAGGATCGCGTTGAAGTTGGCGCCGTCGCAATAGACGTAGCCGCCCGCCGCGTGGACCGCGTCGGCCATCGTCTTGAACTCGCGCTCGAACAGGCCGCAGGTGTTGGGGTTGGTGATCATTACCCCCGCAACATCGGGTCCGAGCCGCGCGGTGAGCGCGGCCACGTCGACACGGCCATCGGCGGTGGCGGGGATGTCCTCCACCTTGAAGCCCGCAAAGGCAGCGGTGGCGGGGTTCGTGCCATGCGCGCTCGACGGCACGAGGATGACGTTGCGCTGCGTATCGCCCCGATCTTCCAGCGCCGCCTTGATGCACAGGATGCCGCACAGCTCGCCATGCGCGCCGGCCTTTGGCGTCATCGCGACGCCGTGCATGCCGGTCAGCGCGATCAGCCAGTGCGCGAGTTCGTTGATGACCTCCAGCGCGCCCTGCACCGTCGATTGCGGTTGCAGAGGGTGGATGTCGGCAAAGCCCGGCAGCCGCGCCATGCGCTCGTTGAGCCGGGGATTATGCTTCATCGTGCACGAGCCCAGCGGGAACAGGCCGAGGTCGATGCCGTAATTCTGCCGACTGAGGCGGGTGTAGTGGCGCACCGTTTCCGGCTCGCTGAGCCCGGGGAGGCCGGTCGGCTTGGTGCGCCGCAGCGCCGTGGGGAGCCGCGATGCGGGCGTGTCGGCGTCGGCGAAGTCGGTGAAATCGACCCCCGTGCGCTCGGCCGAGCCGATCTCGAAGATCAGCGGCTCTTCCAGCATCAGCGCGCGATTGCCGCTGTGTGTCGCCGGGCGGCCACTGGCGTCGGTGCCGCTGCCCTCGCCCATTTCGGGGCGCCAGCCGGAGGGGTTCATGTTCATGCCAGCACCTCCTTGAGCGCGCCTTCGAGCGCGTCGATATCCGCGTCGGTTACCGTCTCCGTCACCGCAACCAGCAGCCCGTTTTCGAGTGCGGCCTCGCCCGGGTAGAGCCGGCCGAGCGACACTCCGCCGAGCACGCCCTTGTCCGCCAACGCGCGCACCAGCGGCCGCGCTTCGCGCCCGAGGTCGAGCGTAAATTCGTTGAAGAAATGATCGTTGACCAGCGTCACGCCGGGCAGCTTCGCCAGCCGCTCCGCCACGGTCACGGCGCGGGCGTGGTTGATCTCCGCCAGCCGCGTCAGGCCCGCGTCGCCGAGCAGGGTCATGTGGATCGAGAACGCCAGCGCGCACAGCCCGCTGTTGGTGCAGATGTTCGACGTCGCCTTTTCGCGGCGGATGTGCTGCTCGCGCGTGGAAAGCGTCAGCACGAAACCGCGCGTGCCGTCAGCGTCGACCGTCTCTCCGCACAGCCGCCCCGGCATTTGCCGCACCAGCTTTTCGGAGCAGGCGAACAGGCCGACGTAAGGCCCGCCGAATTGGAGCCCGACGCCCAGGCTCTGCCCTTCGCCAACGACGATGTCCGCGCCCATCGCGCCCGGCGCCTCGATCAGGCCCAGCGCGACCGGCTCGGTCACCACCGCGACCAGCAACGCGCCCTTGGCATGCGCGGCTTCGGCGAGCGGGCGAAGGTCGGCGACGCGGCCGAGGATGTCGGGATATTGTACGACGACGCAGCTGGTCTGATCGTCGATCCGCGCGGCGAGGCTGGCGAGGTCGGGGTCCGCCTCGAGCTTCGGTGCGCTCGTCTCGACGCTATCCTCGGTGTAGCGCGCCATTGTCTGCGCCACCGCGACATAGTGCGGGTGCACACCGTCGGCGAACATCGCCTTGCTGCGCTTCGTGACGCGGCGCGCCATCACCACCGCTTCCCACGTCGCGGTCGAGCCGTCGTACATCGACGCGTTGGCGACATCGCAGCCGAACAGCGCCGCGACCTGGCTCTGAAATTCGAACAAAACCTGCAACGTGCCCTGCGCGATTTCGGGTTGGTACGGCGTGTAGGCGGTGAGGAATTCGCCGCGCTGGATGAGATGATCGACGCTCGCCGGCACATGATGCCGATACGCCCCCGCACCCAGGAAAAAGGGCACCTCCCCCGCGACCATGTTCTTCGCCGCCATCGACTTCATCTGCCGCTCGACCGACAGCTCGGAGGCGTGGTGCGGCAGCCCCTCGATTGGGCCGGAAAGGCGGAGGTCGGCGGGGATGTCGACGAACAGATCGTCGATCTGCGACGCCCCCACCGCATCCAACATCGCGGCGCGGTCGGTGTCGGACAGCGGCAGGTAGCGCATCGTCAGGCCCAGTCTTTCGTCAGAGGTTCGCGCAGAAGTCGCGGTAGGCGGCGTCGTCCATCAGCCCGTCGAGCTCGCTCGTGTCGGTGAGCTTCATGCGGAAGAACCAGCCGTCGCTTTCGGCGGCGCTGTTGACGAGGCTCGGTTCGCCTTCGAGCGCGGCGTTGCCTTCGGTCACTTCGCCCGAGACGGGGGCGTAGACGTCGGACGCGGCCTTGACCGATTCGACCACCGCGGCGTCGCCGCCCTTGCTCACCTGCGTGCCCGCGCTGGGGACTTCGACGAACACGACGTCGCCGAGCTGGCTCTGCGCATAGTCGGTGATGCCGACGGTGGCGGTGTCACCCTCGACGTCGAGCCATTCATGTTCCTGGGTGAAATAGCGGGTCATTTGCTGCCTCCCTGGCGGACATAATTATGAGGAACGAATGGCATCGGCGTCACCGTCGCGCGGTGCGGCTTGCCCCGCTGCTCGAGCGTCACGACGGTTCCCGGCGCGGCCAGCGCGGCGGGGACATAAGCCATCGCGATCGGCGCACCGAGCGTCGGAGCGAACCCGCCGGATGTGACGCGGCCGATCTCCGCCCCGTCGTCGCCGCGCACGATGGCGCCTTCGCGCACCGGCTGGCGGCCTTCCACGATCAACCCAACGCGCTTTTGGGCAGCGCCGCCCGAATGTTCGGCGAGAATGCGGGCCGCACCGGGGAAGCCCCCCTCTTCGCGGCGGCGCTTGGACAGCGCGAAGCCGAGGTCGGCGACGACCGGCGTCGTTTCCGGCGACAGATCGTGACCGTAGAGCGGCAGCCCCGCCTCAAGCCGCAACGAATCGCGCGCGCCGAGGCCGATCGGCTTGACCTGCGGCAGCGCGACCAGCGCGTCCGCAAGGCGCTCGACATGGCTTGCCGGGACCGACAGCTCGAACCCGTCTTCGCCGGTGTAGCCCGACCGCCCGATGCCGATCTCGACGCCCTCCCAGCTGCGCGAGGTGCCCTGCATGAACACGAGTTCCCCCGACACGCCGGGGAAGATCGCGTCGAGCGCCGCCGCCGCCTCGGGCCCCTGCAACGCCAGCAGCGCCTGTTCGTCGAGGTGCGTCAGCGTGATCTCATCGGGGAGATGCTCGCGCAGATGGGCGATATCATCCCACTTGGTCGCGCCGTTGACGACGACATAATAGCGTGCCGCCGCGCCCTCGCCGGTGACGTTGGTCACCATCAGATCGTCGAGAATGCCGCCATTCTCATCGAGCAGCAGCGAATAGCGGATGCGCCCGGGCTTGAGGCCCGCGATGTCGCCCGGCAGCAGCGTTTCGAGCGCCGCCGCAGCGCCCTCGCCGTCGACCAGCAGCTGACCCATGTGGCTGACATCGAACAGCCCGGCGTGCTCACGCGTCCACTGATGCTCGGCCATGATCCCGTCGTACTGGATCGGCATTTCATAGCCCGCGAACTCGACCATGCGCGCGCCCTGGGCACGATGCCAGGCATCGAGCGGCAGCGCTTCGGGGCCGCGCTCCTCGAACTCGGGCTCTTCCTGGATGAGGTCGGTCACGCTGGCACTCCCATCGGCTTCGGGTCGGCAAGGCGCGCGGAGGCGCACCGCCCCCTGACATCGCCCTGCCCCCTCTGTCCTCGGCACCTGAGAGCTTTGAGGAGCGGTGGTCCCGCGCCCTTACCCCTTCGGTGGAGCGGCGGCCGGTCGGCCAGCGCCCGCTTTCCAGAGTGTCCACTCGCAACGCCGCGGTCCGGTGACCTGAGAGATTCCGGGGCGGTTGCTCCTTCGGCGGCGGGTTGCCCCACCTTCTCCCGCGGCGCACGCCGAATCCGCACCTGCGCGCGGTTCCGACGGACGTCTGCCCGATGCGGTGCGCAGCAGGCCAAGTCAACTACGGTGTGCGGGGGAGCGCGTGGGCGACACAGCCCCTATGCTCCTGCGAAAGCAGGAGCCTAGGGCGTCATAGGGCATTGCTAAATCGCCCTGGGCCCCTGCTTTCGCAGGAGCACGTGGAGGCTCAAACGTGCGCCAACGCCTCCGGCACCGCGTCACGGCCGTGGAGCTTTGCCAGCGCCTGGATGGCGAAGCGGTCGGTCATGCCGGCGATATAGTCGGCGACGTGGCGCGCCTTTGCCGTGTCGTCCGCAGGGCAGCCTTCGCGCCATTCGCCGCCCATCGCGCGCGGGTCGTGGGCGTAGGCGGCGAACAGCTGCGTCACCACCTCGCGCGCCGCGTCCGCCGCCGCGATCTGGCCCGGGTGATGGTAAAGCGAGCGGTACATAAAGCGTTTAAGGTCACGCTCCGCCAGCGCCATCGCGTCCGAGAAGCCGACCACTGCGGCGCCCGCCGCGCGTACGTCTGCGACGTTCGTCAGACCCATCGCGCCTGCGCGTTCGACGCTCGCCTGGAGCACGTCGGTGACCATCGTCCCGATCTGTCGCCGCACCAGTTCGCGCAGGCGCCGCGCGCGCGATACGTCGGGGTAGTCCGCGCTCACCTCGGCATAGGCCCGCGCGATCATCGGCTGGTCGAGCAGCGTTTCGAGGTCGAGCAGCCCCGCACGAATGCCATCGTCGATGTCGTGATTATCGTAGGCGATGTCATCGGCGATCGCCGCCACCTGCGCCTCCGCCGACGCGTGGGTGGAGAGGTCGAGCGGGAATGCCGCGTCGACCTCACGCATCGCCCAGGTCGGCGCGGTGATCGGACCGTTGTGCTTGGCGAGCCCCTCCAGCGTCTCCCACGTAAGGTTGAGCCCGTCGAAGCGCGGATAGGGGCTTTCGAGGCGGGTCAGCACCCGCAGCGTGTGCGCATTGTGATCGAAGCCGCCGAACGGCGCGAGACACGCCTCGAGCGCGTCCTCCCCCGCGTGGCCAAAGGGCGGATGCCCGATATCGTGGGCGAGGCACAGCGCCTCGGTCAGATCCTCGTTGAGGCCCAGCGCGCGCGCCATGCTGCGCCCGATCTGCGCGACCTCGATGCTGTGGGTCAGGCGGACGCGATAGTGATCGCCATCGGGCGCGATGAACACCTGCGTCTTGTGGCGCAGGCGACGGAAGGCGATCGAATGGACGATGCGGTCGCGGTCGCGCTGAAAGGCGTCGCGCGGGCCGCGGGTCTCCGACCGTTCGGGATGGAGCCGCCCGCGGCTGTCCGAAGGACGACTGGCGATGTGCGAGAGCGGGCCGCTCACCGCCGCCCGACCGGCGTCACCTCCTCACCGACGCCGCTGTTCCAAACGAAGGCGTTGCCGCCCGCCGCCTTGTAGGCGCGCTCCCAGGTGCGCGCGGCGGCGGCGTTACGGAACGGACCGACGACCAGGCGGCGAGTGCGACCCCATTCGGCGGTGGCGCAGCTCTGGCCGTCCCACGCCGCGCTATGTTCGCGGCGCAGGCGCGCACAGTCGCTGGCGAGGCGGGCGGCGTCGTTGCCGGTCGCGATCTGCACCCAGGTGCGTGCGGGGTGGCGGCGGCGGTTCTCCGCCTCCTCGCGTGCCTTGGCCTCCGCCTCGGCACGTTCGCGCGCGGCTTCGGCTTCGGCGACGCGCGCACGTTCGGCTTCCGCAGCGCGGGCACGATTGGCGGCGGCTTCGGCCTGCTGGCGACGACGGCGCTCCGCCGCCTCCGCCTGTTGCTGGCGGCGGCGATCGTCGGCGATGCCCTGCAACTCGGCGGCGGTGAGCCCGTGCGAGCCGCGCGCCTGCTCCTCAGCGGTAACGGTCAGCGAGTTGACGACATCGCCCAGGTTCCAGCCAGCGACGACCGTCGTGTTGGCAGTCGGAGCGGCGGGCTGGACGCTCGGCGGAGGCACCACCGCCGCGACCGTCGGCGCAGGAATTGCGGTGGCGACCGGCGCGGGCGCGGGGGGCTGTGCTGGCGGCAACGCAAAGGTCGCGGACGGGCTCGCGCTCGGAACGCTCGACGGCGGCAACGCCGCGACGCGCACCGGCGCGGGAGCGACGGACGGCGAGGGTGCAGGCTCGAGCAGGCGACCTGGCGCGGCAGTCGGAGAGGAGGCTGCGGGCGCGATCGGTTCGGGAGCGGGGCGCGGCGTCACCGATACCCTCGGCGACGCGACCGGCGCCGCGTAGCTGGGCGCGGGGATGGGCGGCGGGCTCGCGACCGCAACACGGACGGGGGCGGGCGCGGGCGCAGGAGTCGGGGCGGCAGCGGGGCTCGGCGAAGGCGTCGCGGTTGCGACGCTCCGTTCACGCGCCGTGCCACGGCTCGCCTCGAAACGGTCGGCTGCACTCACACGCGAGCTCGACCGCGAGCGCGAACGGTCGCGGCTGCTGCTGGCCGCCGCGGTTCGCGCCGGAGTCGCCGCCGACGTGGCGCTCGCCATGCGCACCGCCTCCGCCCTCGAAGGCTGCGCGCGCAGCACGTCGTAGTTCGGGAAGCGCCCGAAGTGCGAAGCTGCGGCGAGCTGCGGCGGGGTCAGCCGGTCCATCAGCGCGAAATAGGGATCGAGCCCCTGCGCCAGCTCGCTCGGCATCGTCGTGCGCGCGATCTGGCGCGCCTCCTCCGGCCGCCCGTTCATGGCGAGGATCATCGCGCGCGAACGCCAAGCTGCGCGATCCTGCGCACGCAGCAGCGGCGCGAGCATCTGCACCGCCGCATCGGATTGCCCCGAGATGCCCAGCGACAAGGCATAACGCCGCGTCAGCTCGGCGCTCGGCGCGCTTTGCATTGCGACGGCATAGTCACCCTGCGCGCGCCGCTGGTCGCCGAGCAGGTCGTAGGCGAGCCCGCGGTCGCCAAGATACAGCCGCTCGATCCCGCCCAGCGCCGCCGCCTGATCGAAATAACGCAGCGCCGCCGTCGGATCCTCGAGCTGGACCATCGCCGCGCCGAGCGCTGCCTTGATCCCCGCATCGCGCGGCAGCAGCTGCTCCGCCCGGCCGAGAAAACCCAATGCCGCGCGCGCGTCGCCCAGCGCGAGCGCCGCCCGCCCCGCCTGCGCCAACGCAAAGCCGTCGTTGCCGTTGGTCGCCACCCGCTGGAGCGCGGAGCCGAGCTGCGCCTGCGCGTTGGCACGCGCCAGCTGCTCCGCCGACAAACCGCCGTCGCTTGCGGCAAACTGCGCTGCGGCGGCGGTCGAAAGGCTCGCGATACCGAGCAGTGCGGCGATACGGAGAGCGGCGAACCGCGACGAACGGGCGCGGGGGGTGCGCATCGGCGAGACGATCATCGCACCGCTGTAGCAAAGCGCGTCGGGGTGGTCACCACGGCCCGACGCGCTCCACCGCCATTTTGGCGTCAAACGTCGCTGGTCGCCGTCACTGATTGCTTTGACGACCGAGGAAGCGCGGCATCGACGGGAAGCCGTCGGGATCGTCATCGTCGCCGTCGCTCGGCCCCGACTTGCCGGATTCGAGCCGCGAGAGATGCTTCATACGCTCGAACAGCGTCGCTCCCGCTGGCTTGGCGGGCTCGGCTTTCGGAGCGTCGGCCTTGGCGGGCTCGCGTTGCGCGGGTTCGGTTGCAGGCGCTGTCGATGAGGCTGCGCCGCCAAACCCCACTTGCGAGCCAAAGCCCGGCCGAGGCGCGCCGCCGTCGGTGGGCGGCGTCGGCGCGTCGAGCTGACCGTCGAGCAGCAGCTCATCCTCCGCTTCGTCGAAGTCGCTGTAGCGCGCGCTGGGAGCGGGCGCAGGTTCCGGCGAGTCGAACGCGCGGGTCGGCGCGACCGGCGGCTCCGGCGCACGCGACGGCTGAGCCGTCGCGCTCG
>ERZ501047.17-NODE-17-length-62487-cov-7.576707_pt1 | contig 62487 bp, 56 predicted proteins | sample MGYA00510868_ERZ501047 | MGnify/ENA primary metagenome ERZ501047 (study PRJEB25958, sample SAMN03398593) | human skin metagenome | study: EMG produced TPA metagenomics assembly of the Human Skin Microbiome Metagenome (human skin metagenome) data set. | reverse complement strand
AGGCCCGCGGCGGCGAGCCCGGCCGCGGCAGCACCGGTCAGGCCGTGTCCGGCATCGCGCTGGTCGTCGCCGGGCCGGTCACCCACGTAGCCGGGGCGGTCATGGTCGGAGTCCCACGCCTGGTCGAGCTTGTCCTCGGCCCGGTCGAGGAACCCCTCGTCACGGGAACGGTCAGCCACGTCCTCGGCGCGATCGCTCGAGCCGAGGGGCGCCTGAGCACCCTGGAAGCCGGTGTGGACGTCCTCGCCGCCGGTCTGGCCGGGCTGGGAGGAGCCGGGGCCGGCGGACTGGGTGGCGTCGACGATGCGAGGCATCTCGGGGTCGGCGTCGATGTCGCGGAGCTCGGCAGGGCGGGTGGTGTCCACCTCGACGAGGCGGCCGTCGGCATGCTCCACGAGCTGCGTACGCCCGCTGGCACCCTCGCTGACGGCCTGGTCACGATCGGCCTCCAGATCGGGGTCGCGCTCGTCGCGGACGGTGGTCAGGTCGCGGTCGACGTCCCGCTCGCCCGCGAGGTCCTCGTCGGTGACGCCACGGCCTGCCAGGTCGTCGGTGTCACTGGGCCGAGCGGCCACGTACCCCGGCTCGGTGCCGCGGCTCGACGCCGGCGCGGCGTCGGTGAGGTCGGTGACGGCACGGTCGCTGCCAGACGTGACGTGGCGCAGGTCTTCCTGCGTCGGGGCCGGCTGATCCGGGTCGATGCGGTGGCTCGCCACGGCACCGGTCGCCAGGGAGGCACCCAGGCCGGCGCCCAGACCGTCGAGAGGAGCGTTGTCGAGCTGCTCGTGAGCAGTCTCCACGTCGGACCGGCCCTCGGCGGGCTGGTAACCAGCCGCCCCCGGCTCCTGGTTCTCGGCGTTCCAGCTCTGGCCGAGCAGCCCCTGGTCACGGCCGGTGGCCGCGGCGTCGCGGTCGGTCTGGCTGAGCGGCGTCGCGCCGCCCTCGAGGCCTGCGGCAGGGCGGGCCTCCGCGTCGTCGCGACCGGTCAGACCGGTGCCGTTGTCGGGGCCCGGCTGGTCGCCGACGTAGCCGGGCCGGCCACGGTCGGAGTCCCACGCCTGGTCGATCTTGTCTTCGGCCCGGTCGAGGAGGCCCTCGTCGCGGGAGCGGTCGGCCACGTCCTCGGCACGGTCGCTCTGATCGCCGTACCGCGCCGGGGTGCCGGTGGTCACGGAACCTGTCTGCGCCCGGCCGCCCTGGACCGAGGTGGCGTCGACGATGCGGGGCATCTCGGGGTCGGCGTCGATGTCGCGGAGCTCGGCGGGGCGGTTGGGGTCGACCTCCACGAGGCGTCCGTCGCTGGTCTCGACGACCTCGGTGCGGGGGGCGTCGTCGACCAGGGAGTCGTGCTCGCCCTGGAGGCCGGGCCGGTCGATGCCTGTGTCGTCGAGGGGGCGGTCGGTGCGGGTGGCCGAGTCGGTCCGGTCGGTGTTCTCACCGGGCAGGTCGGTCGCGTCGCGCTGGTCGCGGTCGGTGTCGGGGTCGAGGATGCCGGAGGTGCCGGCGAGGGCACCGGCGGCGCCGGTGCCGGCTGCGGCGCCGAGGCCGGAGGCGCTCAGCTCTGCCCCGGCGAGGGCGCCGGTGGCGGTGCCGGGGACGCCGGGGGTGAGGTCGGCGTTGGGGTCGGGGTCGGCGCCGGTGCGGGCACGGTCGGCGTCCAGGTCGTCGCGACGGTCAGTGGCCCAGGCGTTGTCGCCGGTCCGGTCCGCAAGGTCGCGGTCGGTGAGGTCGCGGCCGGTCTGGTCGTCGCCGGGCCGGTCACCCACGTAGCCGGGGCGGTTCTGGTCGGAGTCCCACGCCTGGTCGAGCTTGTCCTCGGCCCGGTCCAGGAACCCCTCGTCGCGGGAACGGTCAGCCAGGTCCTCGGCACGGTCGTTGAGGCCCGTACGGTCACCAGACAGCTCCTGGCCGGTTGCGGGCGCTGCCGTACCGGCGACGCCGGGCGCCGGGGCGTACATGGCGTCGTCGTAGAAGCTGCTGCGATCGCTCTGCGCACCCTGCTCGACGGTCTGCTGCGACTCGTGGCTGGGCACGTCACCGACCCACTTGTCGGCGAACTCCTGCCGGGCGGCCTCCTGCTCGTCCGCGGCCGAGGTGCGGGTCTCCGGCTGGTTGTCACCGGCCCACTGCTCGCCGAACCCCTCCGAACCGGTCGCCGGGCGAGCACCGTCCCACGCCTCTCCGAGGCGCTCACCAGCCGCCGTCTGCTCGCGCGAGTCCGCGCCCGGCGCCCACTGGCCGGCGAACCCCGGGGCGCCGGTGACGGCATCGGAGGGAGCGGCGTCGGCGGCGGGGGAGTACCCCTCGACCGCGTCGTTCGGCACGAAGCCCGAGTCCGCGGCGGCAGCGGAGTCGCGCGCATCGCGTACGTCGTCGTTGTCGTCGTAGACGCGCCCCAGCTCGTGACGCCCGGCAGCCCATTCCTGGTCGAGCTCGCGGTCGAACTCGTCGAAGGGGCGTCCGTCGGGATTGCGTGAGTCAGTCATCAAGGGCTCCTGAACGTCGTGCGGCTGTGGGTACAGCGCAGGGCACAGCCTATGAAGGTGGGCCCTTCATGTCAGCCCGTTGCCTCAAACGCGCGTACGAGTGGGGGCTGGCGTGGCGCGACCACCGGCGGACATTCTCGTGGTCGGCGCCCAGGCTCGCGGTCAGGGTCAGGGCGCCTCCCCGGGGGAGACCCACTGAGCACAGCGCACATCGGCACGCACCGACAGAGACGCCGGTGCGTGCCGCAGGTGCAGCTCGTGGCGGCTAGACGGCCTGCGGCTCGTCCCAGCCCGGGGTCAGCATCGCCGAGCCCAGCCACTCCACCGGGACGCCCAGGCCCTCGACGAGCGCCAGCGCGTGCGGCCGGAGCTCCAGGCAGATGTTCTCGACCATGCGCGTGAGCGACTTCGACCTGCCCTGCGACATGCGGCCGTGGTCGGTGAACCAGCCGCGGTCGGCCTCCAGGGTGCTCAGCGCGTACAGGTCGCAGAGCTTGTTCAGCACCGCCTTGGCGTTCTCGTCGGTGCAGGCGTCGATGCCGGCGACGAACGCCTCCAGCATCAGCCGGTCGGTGTGAGCCTTGGCAGCGGTCAGCATGTGGTTCTGCAGCGCGTTGACGGCGGCGAACTTCTCCTCCGCCGGCGCCTTCGACGCGGCGCGGAACCGGGCGGCGAGCGACTCCAGCACGTGGTCGTCGCGCTCGGTGAACATCTGCAGGTGCCAGCCCCGGTCGAGCATGGGCGCCTCGCCCCGCTTGCGCTGGGCGGCCGCCACCAGGTCGTCGACGAGACCACGTCCCGCCGTACGCTCCAGCAGCACCCGCCCGACCATGTCGGCCGTCTTGGTGAAGGTCTCGCGGCGGTCCAGGCCGGTCCACTGCTCCTTGTACCCCGACAGCAGCCCCTTGGCGACCAGCTGCATCAGCACCGTGTTGTCGCCCTCGAAGGTGGCGAAGATGTCGGCGTCCTGACGCAGCAGCGTGAGGTAGTTCTGCCCCATGAACCCCGCCCCGCCGCACGCCTCGCGGCACACCTGCAGCACGTCGTTCGCGAACCGCGACTCGGCGGCCTTCAGGCCGGCGGCGCGGCTCTCCAGCGAACGCTGCAGCTCCTCGGAGACCTCGGTGGTCTGGCACGTCACCAGCAGGTCCAGCAGCTCGTTGTGCGCGAACCCGAAGGCGTACGAGGTCGCGATCGCCGGCAGCAGCTTGCGCTGGTGCGACTGGTAGTCCAGCAGCAGGATCTCGCCACCGTCGGGGCCGCCGGGGAACTGGCGGCGCTGCAGCGCGTACCGGGTGGCGATCGACAGCCCACGCCTGGCGGCGATGGCCGCACCCGCGCCGACGCACACGCGGCCGCGCACCAGCGTGCCGAGGGTGGTGAAGAAGCGGCGGTTCGAGCTCTCGATGGGCGAGGAGTACGTGCCGTCAGCCGTCACGCCGCCGTACCGGGCGAGCAGGTTCTCCCGCGGCACGCGCACGTGGTCGAACCGGATCGTGCCGTTGTCGACGCCCAGCAGGCCGCCCTTGTAGCCGTTGTCGCCGGTCGTGACACCGGGCAGGTCGGGGGCCTGCTCGGCTCCCTCGGGAACCTCGGTCTCGCGGATCGGCACCAGCACGCAGTGCACGCCGTAGCAGGTGCCGTCGACCCACAGCTGCCCGAACACGGTTGCGCTGGTGCCGTGGACGGCAGCGTTGCCCAGGTACGTCTTCGTGGCGCTCGGCGTCGGGGAGTCGATGACCAGCTCGTCGGTCTCGGGGTCGTACGTGATCGTGGTCTCGAGGTTCTGCACGTCGGAGCCGTGACCCATCTCGGTCATCGCGAACGCACCCAGGTGCTTGGTCGCGATGATGTCGGGCAGCCAGCGGTCGACCTGCTCCTTGGTGCCCAGGCCCGCGACGGCGCCGCCGAACAGCCCGAACTGGACGCCGGCCTTGATGGTCAGCGAGAGGTCGCCGTGCGCCACGGTCTCGAAAGAGGTCACCGCCGCAGCCGGGTCGCCACTCTGCCCGTTGACGGGGTAGCCGGCGTTGCCGACCCCCTTCCCGGCCAGCCGGACCAGCGCGTCCTTGGTCCAGACCCGGGCCTCGGCCATGGTCAGGTCGGCCGGCCTCAGGAGATCGTCGGCCGTGAGGGCGCGGCGGCCCTGCTCGCGCAGCTCGTGGTACGAGCCGTCGAGCGCCTCCTTGAGCGCGTCGCCGAGCCCGGCGTGGGTCCGGGCCAGGGACCCGGACGTGGCGGTCTCGACGTCAGGGCGGTCAGCGGTCTGGGTCATCAAGTGCTCCTTGGTCAGCGGTGACGGTCAGATGGAGACGGGTACGGGGTCGGAGGCGAGCACGCCGACGCCGTTGGTGACGATGTCGACCAGGCGGCTGCGAGGCGGGCGGGACCCTGCGGGGGTGAGCATCCAGTAGCCGGTGGCCGACCGGATGTAGCCGACCAAGCCGTGCGCCAGGGTCAGCGCCACGTGGTGGTCAGGATCGACGGTGTGGTTGGCGACGATGGCCCCGGCCAGCTCGACGGCGATCCGGTCGGTGATGCTGTCGATGGGGTCGGCGTCCGACAGCAGGGGGGACGGTGGCCGGTGCATGACGAACTGGTAGATCTCCGGGTCGCGCTCCACGAGCTGGCTGTACCCGTCGGCCAGCGCCCGGATGGCCGCGCCGAGGTCGTGCGACTGCTCCAGGGCGGGGCCGACCCGCCGCATGATGTTCTCGCTCACCCGGTCGACGACCCCCAGGTAGAGGCCGGCCCGGTCACCGAAGTAGCGGTAGATCACGGTCTTGCTGGTCTGGGCGTGGGCGGCGATCTCCTCCACCGTGACGCCAGACCCCTTCGCGCGGATCGCACGCAGGGCGGACTCCACCAGGGCACGGCGGCGCTCCACCCGGTGCGCCTCCCACCGCGTGTCCCGTCCGTCTGGAGCCGTCATGCTGTGAACAGTACCCCGTACGCGGCGTACCTGCTACTGTTCGTACTGGGTTTTCTGTCCACGCTGACCGAAGGGCTCTGAGATGAACCAGCTCCACACCGCCGTGGTCGTCGGCGGCAACCGGATCCCGTTCGCGCGCGCCGGAGGGGCGTACGCACGGGTCACCAACCTCGACATGCTGACCGCCGCCATCGACGGCCTCGTCGCCCGCTTCGGGCTCTCCGGACACCGCGTCGGCGAGGTTGCCGGCGGCGCGGTCCTCAAGCACAGCAGGGACTTCAACCTCACCCGCGAGGCCGTCCTCGGCTCCGCCCTGGACCCGCACACGCCCGCCGTCGACCTGCAGCAGGCCTGCGCCACGGGGCTGGAGGCGGCGGTGTACGTGTCGAACAAGATCCGCCTCGGGCAGATCACCGACGGCATCGCCGGCGGCGTCGACAGCGTCTCCGACTCGCCCATGGCGGTGTCCGACGGGCTGCGCCAGGCGCTGCTGCGCGCGAACAGCGCCAAGACCACGCTCGACAAGGTCAAGGCGTTCACCTCCGTACGCCCCGGCGACCTGATGCCCGAGCCCCCCGGCATCACCGAGCCGCGCACGGGCCTGTCGATGGGTGACCACCAGGCCGTCACCACCGAGCGCTGGGGTATCACCCGCCAGGAGCAGGACGAGCTCGCCCTCGCCAGCCACCAGAACATGGCGCGCGCCTGGGGCGAGGGTTTCTTCGACGACCTCGTCACCCCCTATCAGGGCGTCGCCAAGGACCAGGGCGTCCGTGGCGACACCACCATGGAGAAGCTCGGCAAGCTGAAGACTGTGTTCGGTCGTGGCGAGGGCGCCACCATGACGGCCGGCAACTCGACCGGCTTCACCGACGGTGCGGCCGTGGCCTACCTCGCCGAGGAGGAGTACGCGCGGTCGAAGAATTTCCCCGTGCTGGCCCGGTTCGTCGACGCGCAGGTCGGCGCCGTCGACCACGTGCTCGGCGGCGAGGACCTGCTGCTCGGCCCGACGTACGCGATCCCGCAGCTGCTGGAGCGCAACGGCCTCACGTGGCAGGACTTCGACTACTACGAGATCCACGAGGCGTTCGCCGGCACGGTGCTCACCACGCTGAAGGCGCTGGACGACGCCGACTACTGCCGCGAGAAGCTCGGCCTGGACGCGCCGCTGGGTGCGATCGACCGTACGCGGCTGAACGTCAACGGCTCCTCGCTCGCCGCGGGTCACCCGTTCGCGGCCACGGGCGGGCGCATCGTCGCCACGCTCGCCAAGATGCTGCACCAGCGGGGCCAGGTCGATGGCCGCCCCGCCCGCGGCATCATCTCTGTCTGTGCTGCCGGCGGCCAGGGTGTCGTCGCGATCCTGGAGGCCATGTGATGCCGAAGAAGAAGATGGACCCGCTGGAGATGATCGCCACCTCGGCGTTCGGCAAGGCCGTCGCGGGCTCGCCCGTGGGGCAGGCCGTGGCGAAGAGGCTGGGTGTGCCGCCGACCATCGAGCTGCGTCGTGGCCGGGTGCTCCCGCAGGGCCCCGTGGCCGCGGCGAGCGTCGGTGGCGGCGACCTCGTGCGCCGCACGCTGGAGCTCGTCGGTGTGACCGCGACCGACGCGGTGGTCGACACGCCCGAGTCCCGCACGCAGGGTGAGGACGGCCGGCCGAAGCCGCCGGCGTACAGCGGCAAGCTGGGCGCGATCGTCGTCGACCTGACCGGCCTGGCGAAGGTCTCCGACCTGGAGCAGCTGCGGGCCGTGCTGCGCCCCGCCGTGCGGGCCCTGGAGGGCAGCGGGCGCGTCGTGCTGGTCGCGCGCAGCCCGGAGTCGTACGGCGACGACCTGGAGGCGCGCGTCGTCGCCCAGGGCCTGGACGCCATCAACCGCTCGGTGGGCAAGGAGCTGCGGGGCGGCGCCACCTCGAACCTGGTGTGGGTCGAGCCGACGACCTCGCCCGAGGCACTGGCCTCGACGCTGCGGTTCCTGCTGGAGGGGCGCTCGGCCTACGTCGACGGGCAGTCCTGGCGCATCGGTGCCGGCACGGTGCTGGCCGAGGAGGCGACGAGCGACCGTCCGTACGAGGGTCGTGTGGTCGTCGTCACCGGCGCCGCGCGGGGCATCGGGGCGGCCATCGCCCGGACGTTCGCGCGTGACGGCGCCAAGGTCGTCTGCGTCGACATCCCCGCCGCCGGCGAGGCGCTCACCCAGGTCGCGAACGAGATCAAGGGCACCGCGCTGCAGCTCGACATCACGGTCCCTGACGCCGGCGCCAAGATCGCCGAGCACGTGGCGGCGCGCTACAACGGCGCGAAGACGTACGCGGTGATCCACAACGCGGGCATCACCCGTGACCGGATGCTCGCCAACCTGGACGAGAAGGGCTGGGGGCAGGTGCTCGACGTGAACCTGTCGGCGCAGCTGCGCATGAACGAGCAGCTGCTCGACGGGCGCGACGGTGGCCTGGCCGACGGCGGACGCATCATCGGCATCTCCTCCACCTCGGGCATCGCGGGCAACAAGGGGCAGTCGAACTACGCGGCCTCCAAGGCGGCGATCGTGGGGCTCGTCCGGGCGATGGCGCCGAAGCTCGCCGACCGTGGCATCACCATCAACGCGGTCGGGCCGGGCTTCATCGAGACCGACATGACCGAGGCGATCCCGTTCGTGCAGCGGGAGATCTTCAAGCGCTCCAACAGCCTGCAGCAGGGTGGCAAGCCCGTCGACGTCGCCGAGACGATCGCGTACCTGGCGGACCCGGCCTCGGCCGCCGTCACCGGTCAGGTCGTGCGCGTGTGCGGCCAGGCTCTCGTGGGGCAGTGATGGCGGCCCACATCCAGATCCTCGACCAGCTGCCGTCGGCGCCGTCGCTGCTGGCGTCGTCGCTGGCCGACGGGGTCGTACGGAAGGTCACGGGCCGCCGCCCGGGGTCGCTGCCCGACCGTGAGGTGCTCGTGCTCGACCAGGAGCAGGACGCCGAGCGGCTCGCCGCGTACGACCGGGTGTGCGGGTTCTCCGTGCGCGATCGCGTGCCTGCGACCTGGATCCACGTGCTGACGTTCCCGCTGCAGATGGCGCTGCTGTCGGCGAAGGACGCTCCGTTCTCGCTGGCCGGCATCGTGCACGTCACGAACTCGATGACGCTGCACCGGCCGGTCGGTGTGGGGGAGCCGTTGAGGTTGGGTTGCACATACGGGGTGCCGCGCGAGCACCGTCGCGGCGTGCTCGTCGACCTGGTGGGCGAGGCGTACGTCGGCGAGGAGCTGGTGTGGAGCGGGGTGTCGGCGTACCTGGTGCGCGGGCAGTCCCTGCCCGGGATGGTCGAGGAGAAGCAGCCAGGCGGTGTCGAGCTGCCCAGCGACCTCGAAGGCGTGCGGTCGGAGGCGGTGTGGCGGCTGCCCGCGGGTCTGGGGCGTCGGTACGCGGCGGTGTCGGGTGACATGAACCCGATCCACCTCGGTGCGCTCGGCGGCAAGGCGTTCGGGTTCCCGAAGGCGATCATCCACGGCATGTGGACGCACGCGCGGGTGCTCGCGGCGCTGGAGAACCGGCTGCCGGAGGCGTACCGGATGGACGTGCGCTTCACCAAGCCGGTGCTGCTGCCCTCCAGCGTGTCCTTCGGTGCGGCCCAGGACGGCGAGGCCTGGAACGCGGTCGTGCGCAACCGCGCCGGCGACAAGTCGCACCTGGTCGCGCGGGTGACGCCGGCCTGATCTGGTAGCCCGCGGACGACCCGCCGGTCGAGCAAAGATCCCCCGCGCCTGCGCGGGGGGGCTGCGTCGAAACCGCGTCAGTGAGCGCCCATGAACCCTCGCGTACGCGGTCGTGGCTCGACCTGGCAGGTTCCGTGGTCGATCTCGTTCGTTGAGGGGCTTTCAGAGCGGGGTGGCGCCCTGTAGCCTCCCGCCATGGGCAAGGCTGAAGCAGTGGTGGGAGCGCCGGTAGTGGCGCAGGTCAACGTCGTCGGGCTGGGTTACAACGACATGGAATGGGGACGGGCGCTCGGTGGTGTCCTGGGCCAGGCTGCTGCCGAGGCCAACAGCCGCAAGGGCGCATCCCCGATCGAGCCCGGCGACAAAGGCTTCCTCGTGCTGACCGCCGAGGAGCTGGTCATCACCAGCGCGGGCGGCCTCATCACGTTGGCGCCCAAGGCTGTCCTTGACCGTCGCCCGCGCACCCAGGTGACCGGTGCGGAGTTCGGGGAGAAGAACTCGTCGACCCAGGTGCTCGGGATCACCTTCGCCGACGGGACCTCGTGGGTGCTCGAGGTGCCGCGCGTCGTCGGCAAGAAGGGCCGTGAGCTCGTGACCCAGATGGGCTTCTGACAGTCCCTCGTGGTTCGGTGTCCCGAGCCTGACGCGCTCAGGCCAGGGCGACCACTGGGCTCGTGGCCGACACGGTCTGCCCAGAGACGCACGACCAGCTGGTGAGCCCGATGCGGCGGCGGCGCGGTGCGACCTGGAGGCGTACGGGCGCGGGCTGCTGGCGCTCCTCACGGGGCCGGCGTCAGTGGCGCTGAACCGGGCAGCGATGGTGACGCCTGCGCTCGCGGCGATGGTGCTGGAGTCGGGGCGGCATCGCGTCGGCCCCCTCGTCGAGCGCTACCTCACCGGTCTGCACGCTGCGGGCATCATCGAGGTGCCCTCGGCGACTGCGGCATACCAGACGTTGTACGGGCTCGTGGTGGGCGACACCCAGATTCGCGTGCTGCTGGGGGAGGCGCCGCCCAGCGCGGAGGAGCAACGGAGCGGGGTTGAGCTGGCCGTCGGGCAGTTCTTGGCCCTGCACGAGCCGCGCGGGGGCTGAGGCGCAGGCATCGGGCGGCCGGTTGCGCCTGTGACCTGGTTGAGTGTGCGCATGCGACGCACTGCTGCACTCCTGCTGCTCAGCGCGGCCACGGTCGCGATGGGGGCCTGCGGCTCGAGCAGCTCATGGTCTACGAGCTGCTCGACGACATCGTCTCTTCGCAGCTGCGACATCTCCGTGAAGGGCACGAAGTTCCACGATCTCCCGTTCCCGCTCTCGGGGCCGGCCATGGACAGCGTGCCGGACAAGTTCCGCCTGGAGGAGGCGACCGGAGGTACTGCTCGGTTCTCGGCAGGGGGGGCGAAGGGCGGCACGTACACCTGCCGGGCCGGCCAGACGGTCAGCGTGGGCGACAGCACCATCACGTGCACCGAGGTGGGCGAGGCGTCTCTGAAGCTCACGGTGCAGCGTCCGCGCTGAACCCTGGCCGTTCGCTGCGACGGACAACACCAGGTCGGTTCGGGACAACATCCGGGACAACACCCGCTGCCCAGGATGCTCGGCATGAGCTACCAAGACCTGCCGCCGAACGTGCGGGACCTGTCCTTGTTCGACCACCCCGAGCTGGCTGAAGACCTGGTCGACCTCTTCATCCCGTCGTGCGACCGGCGTGCCGGGTGCCTGCTGTTCGTCATCTGCGACCCCGACGGGCGCGCCGACCACCCGGTCCTCATCGAGGGCACACCACCGCGCCCCACGTACGAGGACGCGGTCGGCGTGCTGCGCGTGCTGGAGGTGTTCGGCGGGCTGCCCTACCTGCTGGCCCTCGGCACTCCGGGCCGCCCAGGTGACGCGGAGTTTCTCGACCTGCTCAGCGGAGAGGCCGACCGGCGCGCCACGGGCCCGCGGCTGGGCAGCTACCTCGCGTACGCATCGGGCGCCGTCCACGAGCTGCCCGAGCGACTGGCCGCCTGAGCGAGGTGAACGGGCCGCTGCGCCACCACGTGGTCTCCTCACCGGCGACGTCGAGCCGAGTCGAGATCTGACCCCGTGGGTTGAGTGAGGTCACCGCTGAGCGGAGAGGAGTCGAAACCGGGTCCAGCCCGTGCCTCTGAGTGGCCGGGAGCATCGTCGGAGGAGTCGACCCCGGGCACGTCCACGTCAGCGTACGCAGGACGGACGGAACCGGGCACCCGAGCCCCGGTAGGTTGAGGCACATGCATCGCGTCGTGGTCGTCGGCTCCGGCCGGTTCGCGCGGGAGCACGTCCAGGCCTTGGCCGCGAGCGGCCGGTTCACGGTGTCGGCAGTGGTCGGCTCGGACCTGCCCAGGGCACGCTCCGTGGCCGCGCTGGCCGACGGCGCCCAGGGCACGACCGACCTCGCCGAGGTGCTGCCCGACGCTGACGGGGTGGTCGTCGTCAACGCCACCGACCGCCACGCCCAGGCCGTCGTCACGGCCGCCCGGGCGGGCAAGCCGGTGCTGTGCGACAAGCCCGTGTGCCTCACACTCGACGAGCTGACGCGGGTCGAGCGGGCCGTGGCCGAGGGTGGGGCGAGCCTGCTGGTGGGTCAGACCGTCCGCTTCCAGCCCAGTGTGCGGGCCCTCGCCGAGCAGATCGGGGCGGGGGAGATCGGCGACCCGCGCTACGCGCGTATCACCTGGTACACCGGTCACGTCTGGCCCGGTGGCTGGCGGGGCTGGCAGCACGACGTGACCCGCTCCGGCGGGCACCCGGTGCACAACGGTGTCCATGCCTTCGACGCGGCTGTCCACCTGCTCGGCAAGACGCCCACGCGAGTCTTCTGCCGCCCGCAGCCGACATGGTCGCCCGACATGCCGGCGCCCGACGGGTTCCACGCCCTGGTGCGGTTCGGCGACGAGGCGCTCGCGGTAGTCGAGCTGTCGTACGCCCTCCGCCAGCCCGGGGCGATGCTTCGCCGCTGGGTCGTGGGCGGTGAGCGCGGCACGCTGTCCCACGACACGACCGATGAGCAAGAGGTGTGGTCAGCGCAGGCGGCCGTCTCGCCCGCGTCGATCGACGGTGCGCTGGCCGCCGAGCTCGACCACTGGGCCGACGTGATCGAGGGGCGGGCCGAGCCCGTGACCACACCGGCGCAGGTGCGTGCGGCGCTGGCCACTGGCATCGCCTCGCAACGGTCGCTGGTGTCCGGGCGGCCCGAGGAGGTCGAGCTGTGATCCGTACATCCCGTACCGCCCAGTGCCGACCCTGGGCTCGCCATCGCCCGAACCGGTCGGCGGTCTCCCCAGCGTCTCTGAGTGGTGCCACGAGTTCCCCGGCCGTCACCGACGGAGGTGCATCGTGATCCGGGTCGTGGTGGTCTCGGGGGTGCGGCACGCGGGGGAGTACCTGCCGGTGCTGCTCGGGCGCTCCGACGTCGAGGTGGTGGGGCTGACCGAGCCGCCGGACGGGCCCGACTGGGCAGACGAGGTCACCCGTGCTCTGGCCGAGCATCACGACCTGCCGTACGTGCCGTGGCCCGACCTCCCCGACGCCGACGTCGCGGTCGTCACCAGTGAGCCCACCCGTCACGCCGCGCTGGCCGCCGAGTGCTGCCGACGGGGCCTGGACGTGATCGTCGACAAGCCGGTCGCCACCCGGACCGCGGACGCGGAGATGCTGCGCGATGTCGCCCGCCAGACCGGACGCCACGTCACGGTGATGTCGCGCTGCGGCACCCCGGCGATGCAGCGCGCACGACGGGCCGTCGACTCCGGACAGGTCGGGATGCCTCGCCACGTCGACTTCGAGCTGCTCAGCGCGTCTGCCCTGTTCGCGCAGACCGTCGAGCGGCCCGAGCTGATCCTCGACCCACGCTGGTCGGGCGGCGGCGAGATCGTGAACTTCTTCGGGTACGCGGTCGACGCCGTCCGCTACCTCACCGGGCTGGAGATCGTGGACCTGTACTGCGAGGCCGCCCCCCTCACCTCGCCGATGCACATCGAAGCCGGGGTGGAGGACCTCGCGGTCGTCAGCATGCGCCTGACCAACGGTGGCACGGCGAGCGCCACCGTCGGGCGGCTGCCCTGGGTGCCTGCGCCGGGGTGGGCGAGCGTGAGCGTGCGATTGCTCGGCAGCCACGGGCACCTGCAGATCGACGACTCGCGGCCGGCCGTACGGCGCTGGCGCGACGCCACCCAGGAGAGCCTGCCGCTGGTGACCTCCCCCGCCGTCGAGACCTTCGGCTGGACGCTCGACAACCTGTTCGCCGCCCGCGCGGGGGGTGCACCCGCGTACGGACTCGACGACGCGCTCGCGGCCACCCGCGCCACCGAGGGCGCCGTACGCTCCGCCGCCGAGCACGAGGTCGTCACGCTGGTTGAGTGAGGATCTCCGCTGGCCTGAGGTCCGTTGGTTGAGTGAGTCTCTGCCGGGCTTGCGAGGCGGAGACGAGGTGAAACCGGGCGAACGGAGCGGGGCGACGTGGAGTCGCTGGCTACGTACGGCTCCGGATGCGCCGGGACTCGGTGAGGACGACTGGATCGGCTGAACGCGCCCGCCATGGTGGGCGCGTTCACCGGTTTCGCGCGCGGCGAGGGCAGGGAAGCGCCCTGTCCTCGCTGGCGCTCGGTCAGGTCGGGTTTCGACTCGGACGACCCTCGCGAGTTCGGGTCCTCCTCGCTCAACCGGCGTCGGCGCGACCAGTCTTCGGTGGTGGAGTGAGTGTCTGCCGAGCTCGCGAGGCGGAGACGAGTCGACACCCGGGACGAACCGGGGCGGAGCGACGTGCAGCCGCTGGCAACGTACTGCTGCAGATGCGCCGAAGCCCGGCGAGCGACTGGAAACGCTGACTGCACGGCAGATGCGTCGGGACCGCCAACGCGCTGGGATGTTGCGCCACCGTCTGCAGTCTCGTGCCAGGCTTGCTCAGCCCGCGCACCGCCGCGCTGCCGTGCGCAGGTCGGCCCGTACTCCCCAGCGCATCACGGGCCGCAGGGCTCCTGCCGCCACCCCGATCACCCGGGGCAACGTCAGTGCCACGTCTGCACCCACCACGCAACCGCCCTCGAGGTCGGCGAACCGCAGCTCCAGGTCGGCGCGCACACCCCGCCACTCCCCGTGCTCGACCCACCGCAGCCCCGGCTCGTCGGCCGTCACGGTCATACGCGGGTTCACGCCGGGCCAGGTGAGGTCGGTCCAGGAGGAGCCGACCTCCCCGCGCCCCTGCACGTGGGCGACCCGCCGCAGGCTCGCCTGCCACTGCGGTCGGTTCGCGGGGTCGCGCAGGTACTCGTACGCCGCCCGGGCCGGGCACCCGAACGGCACCTCCACGGAGAACTGGAGTGTCGCCACCTGGGCAGCGTACGTGCCGCCCCGCGCCCCTGCCTCGGCCATAGAGAGGAAGGGGTGAGCCCACACCGTGGCCGCAGAGCCGTACGGTGAGGTCGCTCGGGCTAGGGGCGGGACACGCGGCTCACCGTGGCAGCAGTCAGAGCCGGCCCGGTCGTACGCGGTGGCACAAGACGGGCACCCGTGGGCCGTACGTCGTGGCAACACACGGGCACCGGTGAGCCTCCGGTCGTGGCGCCCCTAGGGTCGAGCCCATGGTCTGCACGCGGCGGGTGGTCGGTGGCTGACATCCTCGTCAGGGCACTGGCGCTGGTGCTCGTGGTCGTGCTCGGGTACTCACTCAAGCGGTGGGGTTACCTGCGGGCGTCCGACTTCCCGACGTTCAGCAAGCTGGTGCTGACGGTCACGCTGCCCTGCGCGCTCGCGACGAGCTTCAACAGCTTCGACATCCAGCCGGCACTGCTCACGCTGGCGTTGTTCGTCTTCGTCACGAACATCCTGCAGCAGGCGATCGGGTACGTCGCCACGCGCGGCCGGGCCCCCGTCGACCGGGGCTTCGCCATCCTCCACGGAGGGTCGTACAACATCGGGGCCTTCGCGCTGCCGTACCTCTCCGCCTTCCTCGGCCCGGCCGCGATCGTGCACGCGGCGATCTTCGACGTCGGCAACTCGCTCGGGTCGGCGGGCATCGGCCGCGGCTGGGCGCACTCGGTCGCCGACACCACCCGGCGCAGCTCGGTGCTCGACTTCGTGAAGAAGATGCTGTCGTCGCCGGTCTTCGACATCTACCTGGTGCTGGTGACGATCAGGCTGCTGCACCTCACGCTGCCGGGGCCGGTCATCACCGTGACCAGCCTGATCGGCGCGGCCAACCCGTTCCTGGCCATGCTGATGATCGGCATCGGGCTGGAGATCCGGCTGCCGCGCGAGAAGCTCACGGTGGCGCTGGCCACGCTGGGGCGCAGGTACGCGATGGCGGTGCTGCTGGCCGTGGTGGCGTGGTGGGTGGTCCCGTGGCCACGGGACGTACGGACCACCGTCGTCATGCTCCTCTTCGCCCCCTGGGCCGCGATGATCTCGGGGTTCACCAGCGAGATCGGCGGTGACGTCGAGGTGTCCACGTTCGTCACCTCGGTGTCGATCATCGTCGCGATCGTCGCCCTCCCCGCGCTCTTCCTCGCCCTGACCTGACCCCCACCCCCCCGGATTGAACACATGTTCAATCTAGACAGAAGCAATATTTCGCTTCTGTCTGAGCAAGACCCTTGTCAGGTGGGCCCGGCTCCGTAGGCAATCGCGGCGTCGGGCCTTGTGATCAGCCGCAGGTGAGGTACGCCGCCTCGTGGTGGACGCGCAGGTCGAGCCGCTCGTACCAGTCCCTGGCCACCTGGTTGTCGGCCTCCACGTGCAGCCAGACCGTCGTCGCGCCGCGCTCGGCGCCCCAGGCCACCAGGGCCGCGAGGCACCGAGTGCTCAGTCCCCGCCCGCGGTGCTCGGGGACGGCCTGCAGGGAGTGGAGCCCCAGCCAGTCGCGGTCCAGGTAGGCCTCGCCACGGGCCACGACCCTCCCGTCGTGCTCGATCTCGGCTGCTACCCGCGGCTTGTCGCCCACGATCCCTACGCCTTCGGGCGAACGGGGGACCAACCGTCGCAGCATCGCCAGCGATCCCAGCCGGAACTCGGTCGCACCTGTCCCGAGCTGGACCCAACCGGCGTCGAGGAACGCCTGCTCCTCGGGGCCGCCGGGGATCACCTGGGCGAGCGGCTGCCGGTCGCGCTCGACGTAGAACGACCGAGCCGCAGCGATTGCCTCGGCCAGCGGCATCCCGGGGTCGCCCACCGCCAGGACAGAGTTCGCCCGCTTGTACAACCGCGGCTCCGGATCCACCTGGTGTCGCAGCGCCCACTCACCGAGGTCGACGATCTCGACCCCCGACCAGAGCCCCAACCCGTGCCGCTCGGCCTCGACAGCGCTCACCCGGTGGCGTACGGACGCTCGCGCCGGCACCGGCTTGCCCGTCACGATCTCGGCCACGGGGATCCGTACGACCTCCCCGTCGGCCTTCCTCACCACGACGTCGTCACCCCAGGCCAGGCACTCGCCGAGCACATCGCTCATCGCTGGCCCGCCGCTGGGGCCGGTCTCGCCAGGCACCGCCCGCCGCACCACCACCCGCTGCCCGACGACGTGGGGACCCAGGGTGTGACGTCCGTGCTGCACCGCGAGATCGTACGCCGACCACCCCGGCATCCATGCCGCGCACCTCACACCGGACACCGACGTACGGCGCGTCCGGCTGACCTGCATCTTCTGGCTCCTACGAGCACCACGTGCCTCATATGGCGCGTGGTGCGGCCCACGACCAGAAGATGCAGGTCACACCGGTGTCAGAGCAAGCTCAACGCTGGTTCTCTCGCAGCGCATTGACCCGCGACCGTACGGGCCCGTAGTGCATGCTGATCGCGTGGCACAGCTCGTCCTGTTCTGTGACCGCTGGCGTATCTGGGGCGGATCGTGGAGATCACGCCCGCCGCGGTGATGCCCGAGGGGGCCCAGCACCCGTACACGCGGGTCCTGCTCTTCGCGACCCCGGGTCTGCTGGAGCCGAGCGTGCCGATCCCGCTGGTCGGCCCGGTGCCGTCGGCGACCAATCCGCCGAGCGGCTGCCCGTTCCGTACGCGGTGCTGGCGCGCCACCGACGTCTGCGCGACCGAGATGCCCGCCGACACCGGCGACGACCCGCACGTGCTTCGCTGCTACCACCCGGTGGAGACCGGGCGCAGCGACGCCGACGTGGCCGCCGAGGCGCGCGGCATGACCGGCGTCGCCCCCGGCGAGGCCGCCCCCGAGACCACCGAGGCCCCCGACGAGGTGGCCCCGGAGACCGACACCACAACCGAGGAGCTCCGGTGACTGCCACCTTCCACGGCGCGATCCCCCCGATCGCCACGCCGCTCACCCCTGACGGCCAGCTGACGCGGCTGTTCCGGATCGTCGCGGCTGCCGCGCCCGACGCGGTCGGGGCGACCCGGGGCGTCGGCGCCTTCAAGACCGCGCTCATGGCGCTCGGGATCATCGAGTCCACCATGGTGTCGCTACCCATGCGCGCGCTGGTCGGCGACGAGGTGACTCGCGTGCGCGAGCAGCTCGAGATGGCCGACCTGGTGGGTGTCCCGGCGTGACCGGCTCGGGCGGGTCGGGCGCATTCCTTCTGGAGAGCATGCGCGGAGGGCTGGTGGTGTCCTGCCAGGCGTACCCCGGTGAGGCGATGCTCGACCCGCGGACCATGGCCCAGGTGGCGCAGGCCGCCGTCGTCGGCGGGGCCGTCGCGATCCGAGGCAAGGGCCTGGACGACCTGCGCGCCATGCGGCCGGTGCTGTCGGTGCCGATCATCGGGCTGGTCAAGGTGGGCGACTCCGGCGTGTACATCACGCCCACCCTCGACGACTGCCTCGCCGTGGCCGACACCGGCTGCGAGGTGGTCGCGCTCGACGGTACGCGGCGTGAGCGCCCGGATGGCCGTACGCTCGCCGACACCATCGCCGGGCTCAAGCAGCGCTTCCCCGACGTGCTGGTGATGGCCGACTGCGGCTCCGCCGGTGACGCCGCTGCGGCTCAGGAGGCGGGTGCCGACATCCTGGGGACGACGCTCGGCGGCTACACCGGTGAGCGCCCGAAGACCGACGGCCCCGACTGGGAGCTCGTCGACGAGGTGGTCGCCCTCGCCGACCGTCCGGTGATCGTGGAGGGTCGGGTGCACACCACCGACCAGGCCGCTGAGGCGCTTCGTCGTGGTGCCTGGGCCGTCTGCGTCGGCACCGCCATCACCCACCCCAGCACCATCACCCGCTGGTTCGCCGAGGCGCTGCCGACCCGGGGCTGAGACTGAGGCACCGGCCTTCGCTTAGGTCGGGGCTTGCGTACGCCCTGACCTCGCTGGCGCTCGGTCAGGTCGGGTTTCGACTCGGAGGATCCTCGCGAGCTCGGATCCTCCTCGCTCAACCAGCGTGTCCGGCCGTCGCGGTTCGAGGCCTCCCGCTGTCAGTGTGGAAAGGGTTGGGCCAGCTGCTCGACCAGCCACGGGCCCAACGGGGCCTGGGACCAGGTGAAGGTCGCGCGGTCGGACCCCTGGGGCAGCGTCCACGTCACCAGGTGGGGGGTGTGCAGGACGGCCATGCGGATCGTCCAGCCCGACTCTCCGTACGCAGCGCTCGACGACACCGCCAGCCAGCGGTCGCCCCAGCGCAGCTCGGCCGGCTCCCAGCGGTCGTGCCCGGCGGTCAGCTCGTGCGTGGTGCCGGTGTGGTCGGTCCAGGTGAGGTGGGCAACCTTGGAGCCGGTGCGCTGCCGATCGGCGTCCTGGCGATCATCGCGCTCCGGATCGGCGTCCTGCGCAGCGGCAACCGCCTCGGTGTCCTGCGGAGCCGTGCGCTGATCCTGGGGATAAACCAGGTCGACCACCAGCTGCAGCCGGTCGCCGTTGCTGTCCGCACCCTCCCAGCCAGCGCTCTCAGGCTCAGAAGCCCAGCCCGTACCCGCCGTGGGCACCCGCAGCCCCTCCAGCGCCGTGGCCAGGTGCTCGGCCCCGCCCGGCGTCACGGCGCGATCGACCCCAGGCAGCAACTCGCTCCACAGCACGTCGAGCGTCGCCTGCATGTCGCGCGACCAGCTCGTGATCGCGACGACCACGTCCTGCTCGGGCAGCACGATCCCGAACTGCCCGATCGCCCCGTCACCGCGGTAGCCGTGGCTGGCCATCCACACCTGCCAGCCGTACCCGGCCGCCCAGTCCGGCGTCATCCCCGCCCGCGCTGTCTCCACCGCCTTCCGCCGGTGACCCTCGACCCACTCCCGGGGGAGCAGCCTTTCCCCGTCCCGTACGCCGTCGTCGAGCAGCAGCTGGAAGAACGACGCGATCGTCTTGGTCGTCACGTGCAGGCCGGAGAAGCCGATCGGTACGCCGTCGCTGTCGGGCTGCCAGAACGCCTCCCCGGCGCCGATCGCGGGGAAGACCTTCTCGCGCAGCACCGCCAGCACGTCGCGCCCGGCGTGCCGCTCCACCAGGCGAGACAGCGTCCATGTGCACGGCTGGTTGTACGCGAACGTCACCCCCGGCGTCCCACCCGGCTCCAGGCGCAAGAACCTCGCCAGCTGCGCCTCGCCCAGCTCCACCCGCGACGAGGCGACCTGGAACAGGGTCTCGTCGGTGTGACCGCTCGCCATCGCCAACAGGTCCCGTACGCGCACCGTGCGCCACACCGGGCCCACGGTCTCGTCGACCAGCTCGGGCAGCAGGTCGACCACGAGGTCGTCGTACGCGAACCGCCCCTCCTCGACCGCGATCCCCACCGCCGCCGAGCAGAACGTCTTCGACAGCGAGTAGATCAACCGGATCTGGTCGCTCGTCCACGGGTCGGCCTCGGCCGCGGCCACGACGTGGCCGTGCCGCAGCACCACGATGCCGTGCAGCTCCGTGCCGACCTCGGCCATCCGTTCGACCGTGCGGGCGATGGCCTCGGGGTCGAGACCCATGTCGGCGGGAGAGGCGTACGGCAGGATCATGGCCCGACCCTAGCCGGGCGTCTGCCCTAGCATGGGCTCGTGGTGGATCCCCGGTTGGTGCGTCGTCGACTGGTCGCGCAAGGCGTAGCCACAAGGCCGTTCTCCACACCGCACGCCGCCGTCGCCGCCCACGGAGCGATGCAGGGTCAGGATCTGCCGGGTGTCATCGCCTCGATCGCGCTGCGGCTCGCGCCGGGGGAGGCCGACGACCTCGTACGGGCCGTGCTGGCCGCCTTCGACGACGGCACCGTGGTGCGGGGCTACCCGATGCGCGGCACCGTGTTCGCCGTCGCCGCCGAAGACCTGCGCTGGATGACCGAGCTGTGCGCCGGCGGGCCCACGCGCGCCCAGGTCGCCCGCCGCGGCCAGCTCGGGCTTGACGAGGAGCAGATCTCGAGGGGGCGTACGGAGCTCGAGGCCCTCGTCGTGGCGTCACCGCGGGGGGTCTCGCGCAAGGCGCTGTTCGCGCGCTGGGACGAGGTGGGGCTGGCGTCGGCTGGTGGCCGCGGCTACCACGCGCTGAGCTACCTGATTCAGACCGGCGTCGCCGCGTACGGGCCGTGGAACGGCTCCGACAACGACGTCGTGCTGTGCGAGACCTGGCTGCCCGCGAAGACGTCCATCGCCGAGCGGTTCAACGGCGACAGCGATGCGGCTGTCGCGGAGATGCTGCTGCGCTACCTGACCAGTCACGGGCCCGCCACGGTGCGCGACTTCGCGTGGTGGACGAAGCTCACGCTGGCCGCGATCCAGCGGGCGTTGCCCCTAGTCAGCGACAGGTTGGAGGTTCGGCCGGGAGACGGGGAGGCCGTGTATGAACGGCCCGGCCTCGATGCCGAGGTCGCGGCCGCTGGGTCGGCGGTGGACGAGCTGCACCTGCTGCCCGGGTTCGACGAGATCGTGCTCGGCTACCCCGACCGCATGGTGCTGATAGACCCCGACCACCACACGCTGCTGGTGCCCGGCAACAACGGCATCTTCCAGCGCGGGATCCTCCACGAGGGCCGCATCGTCGGCCTCTGGCGGCGTGGTGGCCGCGCGGGGAAGCGTGCGCTGGAGACCACCATCTTCGACGGCCTGCCCGGGCTGCCCGAGGTGGCCGCCGCCGACGCGTACGCGCGGTTCCCGTTCGTCGGGGGCTGAGGCAACACCGAGATCGCAGAGATACGCAGGGCACTGCCATAGGTGGCAGTGCCTCCCGGATCTGTGCGATTCCGGAGGGGCACCTTCCGCCGCGACAGGGCGGCCTCACCCGGCGCGCCTGCCCGGGGCCGTACGCTCCTCGTCGTGAGCAGCGTGGCGACCCGCAACCGGTGGACGTTCGCGGTCGGCACGGTGGGCCGCGACATGGTGTACATCCTTGTCAGCCTGTACCTGGTCTACTACCTCACCGAGGCCGTCGACGTCTCTGACGGCGTGCTCGCCTGGGTCACCGGCCTCACCCTGGCCGCCCGCCTGTTCGACGCGGTGATGGACATCGTCATGGGCGGCGTCGTCGACAACACCCGCAGCCGCTGGGGTGCGTACAAGCCGTGGATCCTCGGTGGCGCCCTCGCCTCGGGCGCGCTGACCGTCTGCCTCTTCACGAACCTGTCGCTCAGCGACACGGGCTACGTGGTGTTCGTCGCGGTCGTCTACCTGCTCTGGGGGCTGGCCTGGACGTCGAACGACATCCCGTACTGGTCCCTCCTGCCCTCCCTGACCCTCGACTCCCGCGAGCGCGAGCGGGTCAGCGCGCTCACCAAGATCTTCGCCACCATCGGCACCGCGCTCGCCGTCGTGCTGGTGATCCCGGTCACGACGGCGCTCACGGCGGCCTTCGGGCGTACGGGCGCGTGGACGGCCTTCGCCGCCGCGGCGGTCGTCATCATGTGGCTCGGCCAGGCGGCGACGCTGGTCGGCGTCAAGGAGCCGGGCATCGCCGTCGAGCAGCCGAAGACCACGCCGCGCGAGCTCGTACGCGCCGTGACCGTCAACGACCAGCTCCTCACCGTCGCGATCACGCAGACGCTGTTCATGATCGGCTACGTCACGACGACGTCGTTCGGCACCTACTTCTTCAAGTACGCGTACGGCGACGAGGCCATGTACACCCCGTTCGGCGCCGTGCTGCTGCTCTCCCAGGTGCTGGGGTTCCTGGTGTTCCCGCTGGTCAGTCGACGGTTGCGACGTGGGCGCCTGTACGCCCTCGCCATCGGCATGGTCGTCCTGGGCTATGTGGCGTTCTTCTTCGCGCCCATGAACATGGTCGCGATCGCCGTCTGTGGGCTGCTGGTGTTCGTCGGGCAGGCGTGGGTGTCGCTGCTGATGCTGCTGTTCATCGCCGAGACCGTCGACTACGGCCACCTCAAGCTCGGCCGCCGCAACCAGGCCGTGACGTTCGCCCTGCAGCCGTTCATCAACAAGGTCGGGGCCGCCCTGTCGACCGCGATCGTCAGCGCCACGGTGATCGCGTCCGGGATCAACGACGCGCGTACGCCCGCCGACGTCACCCCCTCGGGACTGCTCCTGCTGCGGATCTCGATGCTGGCCCTCCCGTGCGCCTTGATCGTCATCGGCTACCTCGTCTACCGCGCTCGCTACCGGCTCGACGAGGCCGCGTACGCCGACGTGCTAGCCCGCCTCCGGGCGTCCGGTCAGCTGGTCGACCGCTGACCCCTGCGACTCTGCTCGACCTGGTCGAGCACAGTCGAAGCATCCGGAAATTGCGGCCCGTTTCTGACCGGAGGGTTCGTACGGTCGTGACCACCGACCCAAGGAGGCACCATGACCACCGACCGACCAACCACGAACCCCCTGCGCGGGGTCGCCACCATCAGCCTCTGGGCTGACGACGTCACCGCCCACGTGACTGGTACGCCGACCTCCTCGGCGCCAACCCCTACTCGTGCGCCCCGAGGCACCGGAGCCGGACCAGTACGTGGAGTTCCGCATCGGTGACCGGGAGACTGAGGTGGGGATCGTCGACCGGCGGTTCGCGCCTGTAGTGGCTGGTGCACCCGGCGGGGCGGTCGTCTACTGGGCGGTGGACGCCCTGCGGGCGACGTACGAGCGGTTGCTGGCCCGGAGGCGACAGCGTCCAGGAGCCGACCGACTATGGCCAGGGCTTCGTCACCGCCGCGGTGCTGGACCCGTTCGGCAACATCCTCGGCGTGATGCGCAACCCGCACTACGAGCAGCACGCCTGACCACACCAGGACGACACAGAGACGACAGGCACTGCCACCCGTGGCAGTGCCTGTCGATGCTGTGCGATCTCGGAGCGCTCAGCTCTCCTGGTTCTCGTTCGTCGAGTCCTGGTCGCCCTGGGGCGCCTCGTAGTCGGGCGCATCCGCGTCCCGCTGCGCGGCATCGTCCTGCGCGGAGCCCTGATTCTCGACCTCGCCCTGGATGGGCTGCTCGACGGGGGAGCCGTGGTGAGTGACGGAGATCTTGCGGGGCTTGGCCGCCTCGGCGACCGGGATGCGAACGGTGAGCACCCCGTCGGCGTACGCGGCCTCGACCTTGTCCAGCGCCAGGCCGCTGCCCAGCGACAGCTGGCGGGCGAACGTACCCGTCGGCCGCTCCCGCACCAGCCACTGCTGGCTGGCCTCGTTGGTGACGCGACGCACGGCGCGCACGGTCAGCGTGCGCTCCTCGGCGTCGATGTCGATGCTGCTGGGATCGACGCCCGGCATGTCGATGGTGGCGACGAACTCGTCGCCGGTGCGGACGAGGTCCATCGGCATCCCGATGGTGCGCTGCGCCTCGCCGAAGAGCTCGCGGATGGGGTCGAACGAACGGGCCATGACGTCCTCCTGTTAGCACTCTCAGTGGGTGACTGCTAACCACAGTACGCCCCGGGAAGGCCCCAGCCAAGAGCCCCTGGGAAGAAAGTTGAGCCGACCGCGCTCAAGGTGCGTACGGGCTGACGCAGGCCACCGCTCGTGGCAGGGTGAAGGGCATGACCAAGGACACCGGCATCACCGTGACCCGCACGATCAACGCTCCCGCGGTCGAGATCTTCGACGTGCTGACGCTGCCGCAGCGGCAACACGAGATCGACGGCTCGGGGATGATCGTCTCCGACGACCGCACCCAGCGGATCCAGGCCGTCGGCGACACCTTCACCATGAACATGCACCACGAGTCGCAGGGCGGCGACTACCAGATGGAGAACCACGTCATCGCGTACGTGCCGAACCAGGTCGTCGGCTGGGCCCCCGCGTCGCCGGGGGAGAAGCCCTTCGGCTGGACCTGGGTCTGGACGCTCGACTCCGAGGGCCCCGACTCCACCGACGTGACGCTGGAGTACGACTGGAGCGACGTCACCGACAAGAACGTGCTCGGCAACCTGCCAGCCGTGCCGAAGGCGAAGCTGGAGGAGTCGCTCAACCTACTCGCCGCAGCCGTCGCCTGACGCAAGGCCGTCCGCGGCTCAGGCCCGATCAGCGCCGCTGGCGGACTCGGCGGGTGCGGTGCGCGCGCGTCGCGGAGGGTGGGTCTGAGGGGCCCGGCGCGGCGTCCGGCACGGACCTCGGAACCGGTGTCGTCGACGCCAGCCCGGTCACGACCACGCCTGCTCCGCCCAGGAGCGGCGCCCGGCGTGACAGCCCTTCCCCACGTGCTTGTTCGGCCTGCACAACCGGTGCGCATGCGTGCGTAGGTCCCTCCTGGGCCGACCAGCGCACGTATTCGCACCGGTTGTGCAGGTCGCTCAGACCGTGCGCGCCGCCCCGCCGGCAGCGGTCGCCACGAAGAACGCGGGCGCGGTGAACCCTGCCTCGTCGAAGGCCCGCCCCACCTCGGCAGCGGTCTCGTCCACCGCCTCAGCCCGCACCAGTGCGATCGCCGAGCCGCCGAACCCACCGCCGGTCATCCGGGCCCCGAGGGCACCGGCCGCCATCGCGCTGTCCACCGCCAGGTCAAGCTCCGCGCAGGAGACCTCGAAGTCGTCGCGCAGCGACAGGTGCGACGCGGTCATCTCCAGGCCGAGGTCCTCGAAGTCGCCCTGCCGCAGGGCACGCACCGCGTCCCGTACGCGCTGCACCTCGCTCACCACGTGCTGCGCCCGCTTGCGCAGCACGGGGTGCCCGTCGAGCCGCCGCAGTGCGCCGGCGAGGTCGTCGAACGGCACCTCGGCCAGCTCGCGCACCCCCAGCAGCTCGCTCGCCTCCTCGCAGGCGGCGCGCCGGGTCGCGTACTGGCCGTCGCTCAGTGCGTGCGACACCCGGGTGTCGATCACGAGCAGCGCCAGCCCGTGCTCCTCGAGCGCGAACGGCACCTGCGTCACCGACCCCGAGGCGCAGTCGAGCAGCAGCGCGTGCCCGGCCGTCGCCCGCAGCGCCGCGGCCTGGTCCATGCCACCGGTGGGCGCCTGGGCGATGACGTTCTCTGCCTGCTGGCACACCTCCGCCAGCCGGGCTCGGCCGGCGTCGTCGGCGAGCAGCCCCAGCCCGAACAGGTCGCTCGCGGCGGCCCCCACGGCGCCCTCCAGCGCCGCCGACGACGACAGCCCGGCACCGATCGGCACGGTGCTGTCGACGGCGATGTCGAGCCCGCCGACCTCGTACCCGGCCGTCCGCAGCGCCCACAGCACCCCGGCGGCGTACGCGGCCCAGCCCCCCGGCACGCTCGGCGCGATGTCGGCGAGCTCGATGTCCACCACCCCCTCGGCGGCGGTCGAGACCAGGCGTACGCGGTCGTCGTCACGCCGGCGCGCGGCGGCGTACGTGCGGTGCGGCAGCGCGATCGGCAGCACCAGCCCGCCCTGGTAGTCGACGTGCTCGCCGATCACGTTCACGCGTCCAGGCGCCTCCCAGACGCCCTCCGGCTCGGTCTCGTACGTGGTCGTGAACAGGGATGCGGCATCGCTCATGCCGGAATCCTGTCACCCCCGGCGATGGTGGGGCGGGCACGGCGTGAGAAGAGGGCCGGCAACGGGCTCAGCCCCGGCGACACCCGCAGCCGGGGGATCGCCGCGAGCAGCGTCAACGTGCCGAGCCACAGCACCGGCCTGCACAGCACCATCGCCGCCGCACCGTCCAGCGGCGGTCCTTCCACGCACCCCACACCACGAGCGCGATACCGATCGGCCAACGCGCCACGACCGGCGGCAGGAACGCGGACCCGATCGCCCCGGTGGAGTCACCCGCATGCTGGAGGAGGAGTCGACCCACTGGGCCCACAGGTGCGGCGCGAGCGCGTACGACACCGCAGCGATCGCCAGCGTGGTGCCCACCGACACCGCCAGGTTGCGCCACTCGCGCCGCACCAGGAACCACGCCGGCCCCACCCTGGCGGTCGCCTTGGTGGCGCGGTGCGCGACCCGCCGCTGGGTGCTCCCCGTCGGGATGATGATCGCGAGCCCGCTGGCCGGGATGGTCCCGTACGTGCTCCTCGCCGCGCTGCCCCGTCTATGTCGCACCGCGGCGGAGCCGGCGCGCGACCTCGGGGTTGTGACGGCTGCCTGAGCCAGCGCCCGGCCAGTAGGGTCGAGCCATGAGCGATGCGGGGTTGACCCAGGCAGAGCAGAAGATGCGGGCGGCGGGCGTGAACGAGACCGCCATCGCGATCTTCGCCGACTACTACCGCCAGCTGGAGGCCGGGTCGACGGGCCTCATCCCGGAGGGCGACATCGAGCCGGTGGGCAACCTGCCGCGGCTCGACGACCTGAGCGAGACCGCCGGCGACCGCGACGCGCTCGCGGCGACCGCGGTGATCCGGCTCAACGGGGGGCTCGGCACCTCCATGGGCCTGTCGAAGGCGAAGTCGCTGCTGCCGGTGCGCGGCGGGCTCTCGTTCCTCGACCTGATCGCGCGGCAGGTGCTGCGGGCGCGAGAGACGTACGGGGTCCGGCTGCCGCTGATCCTCATGCACTCGTTCAGCACCCGCGACGACTCGCTGGCGGCCCTGAGCGCGTACGACCTCGCGGTCGACGGCCTGCCGCTGGACATGATGCAGTCGCAGGAGCCGAAGCTGCGTGCCGACGACCTCACCCCGGTGGAGTGGCCGGCCGACCCGCGCCTGGAGTGGTGCCCGCCCGGGCACGGTGACATCTACCCGACGCTGCTGGAGTCCGGGATCCTGGATCTCCTGCTGGAGCAGGATTTCCGCTACGCCTGCGTGGCGAACTCCGACAACCTGGGCGCGGCGCCGAGTGCGGTGCTGGCGGGGTGGTTCGCGCGCTCGGGGGCGCCGTTCGCCGCCGAGATCACGCCACGCACGGCCATGGACGTCAAGGGCGGGCACGTGGCGCGGCGTCGCTCCGACGGACGGCTGATCCTGCGCGAGTCGGCGCAGACCAGCGCTGAGGACATGGCGTTCTTCACCGACGCGTCCGTGCATCCGTACGCGAGCACCAACAACCTCTGGTTCGACCTGGAGGCGCTGCGTCGTACCTTGTCGGAGCGCGGTGGGGTGCTGGGTCTGCCGATGATCCGCAACGCCAAGACGGTCGACCCGACCGATGCGTCGTCGCCGGCGGTCTACCAGGTGGAGTCGGCCATGGGGGCGGCGATCGAGTGCTTCGACGGGGCCACCGCGATCGTGGTGCCGCGGTCGCGGTTCGTGCCGGTGAAGTCGACCAACGAGCTGCTGCTGCTGCGCAGCGACGTGTACGAGATCGGCGACGACTCGGTGCCCCGGGCGACGGTCGAGCAGCTGCCGGTGGCGAGGCTCGGCAAGGCGTACAAGAACATCGCGGACTTCGAGGCGCGTGTGCCGGAGGCGCCGTCGTTGCGCTCGGCTCGTACGTTCACCGTCGAGGGGGACTGGACCTTCGGGGCCGGCGTGACCGTGACCGGTGATGTGGTGCTGGGGCCCGAGGGCGGCGAGGTGCCGGCGGGGGCGACGCTGGGTGAGGAGGCCTGAGATGACGTGGTTGGTGACGGGCGGGGCCGGGTACATCGGGGCGCACGTGGTGCGTGCGCTCGCCGATCAGGGCATGGGACCCGTGGTGATCGACGACCTCTCCAGCGGGCACGCAGCGTTCGTGCCCGAGGGTGTGCCGTTCGTGCAGGCGTCGATCCTCGACACCGACGCCGTCGAGGCGGTGCTGCGCGAGCACGGCTGCGAGGGCGTGATCCACGTGGCCGGGTTCAAGTACGCCGGGGTGTCGGTGTCGAGGCCGCTCCACACGTACGAGCAGAACGTCACCGGCACCGCTCATGTGCTGGAGGCGATGCAGCAGGCGGAGGTGACGCGGGTGGTGTTCTCGTCGAGCGCGGCGGTGTACGGCACGCCGGACACCGACCTGGTCACCGAGGAGACGCCGACCGGCCCGGAGTCGCCGTACGGGGAGTCGAAGCTGATCGGGGAGTGGCTGCTGGCTGACCAGGCGAAGGCCGCCGAGGGGTTCCGGCACGTGTCGCTGCGCTACTTCAACGTGGTCGGGTCGGGGTCTGACGACGTGTACGACTCCTCGCCCCACAACCTGTTCCCCCTGGTGATCGAGGCCTTGCTGGCGGGGAAGACGCCGCGCATCAACGGCGACGACTACCCGACGCCTGACGGCACCTGCGTGCGGGACTACGTGCACGTCGCCGACCTCGCCCACAGCCACGTGGCGGCGGCGAAGGCGCTGGCCAAGGGGCGGGAGCTGCGCCCCGTGTACAACCTGGGCTCCGGCGACGGCCTCTCTGTGCGCCAGATCATGGATGCGATGGCCCGGGTCACCGGCATCGACTTCGAGCCGGAGCTCAATCCGCGCCGCCCGGGCGACCCCGCCCGCATCGTCGCCGACGCGGCGGCGGCCGCAGCCGACCTGGACTGGCAGAACCGGTACGAGATCGACGACATGGTCGCCTCCGCCTGGTCGGCCCGGAAGGCCCACCAGGAGGGCTGAACACTCCGCCGGTCCTCTTCGGTTGTTGGGTGAGTCTCTGCCGAGCGTGCGAGGCGGAGCCAAGTCGAAACCGGGGCGCATGAGCGGAGCGACGTGAGCACTGGCCACCTGACGCCCTGCCCTCGCTGCCGCTCGGTCAGGTCGGGCTTCGACTCGGACGACCCTCGCACGCTCGGGCCCTCCTCGCTCAACCAGCGACAGGTTCCCAGAGGCGGCCGGTCCCGGCGATCGTGAAGCCCCGCAGCTCGTACGCGGCGATCACCTCGACGAGCTTCACCCTCGGGGGCCTCACCACGCGGATGTCGAGCGCCAGCAGCCGCTGCAGGAACGCGTCGGACTCCTCCATCGCCAGGTGCTCGCCGGGACAGGAGTGGTTGCCGTCGCCGAACGACATGCCGTGGCGGGGCGTCCTGGGCGCGACCTCGCGTGACGCCGAGAGGCAGCCGGCATCGGATCCGTACAGGTCAGCATCCACGTTCACCGACCGCACCTGTACGTCGATCCTCGCCCCCGCCGGCACCACGAGAGTCTCGTCGCCGTGCTCGATCACCACCTCCCGGGTCGTACGCCGTAGCAGGTGCCCCACGACCGGCTCCAGCCGGAGGATCTCCGCCAGGATCGATCGCCGCTCAGCAACGTCCCCGGCCAGGTAGGCCGCTCGTACGTCAGGCCGCTCCAGCATGTGCCACGTCGCCACGGAGATGAACTCGCGCGTCGTGGCCATCCCTGCGGCGGCGTACGTCAGGCACTCGGTGAGGATCGCCTGGTCGCTGTACCCCTTCGAGATCAGGTGCGAGATCACGTCCGCCCGCGGCGCCAACCGCCGGGAGCGGATCGCGGGCCGTACGTCGGCGACGAAGAACGCGGTCATCGTCGCGAGGCTGCGCGCCCGGTGTACCCACGCCGACGCCGAGGAGCGCGTGGCGGCGTCCATGTCCTGCTCGAAGAACCTGTCCAGCCGCCTTGCCATCCCGCGCGTGCTGCTGCTGGTCAGCCCCACGACCTTCGCGGCCACGGCGACAGCCAGCGACAGCGAGAGGTCGTCCACGTCGACCGTACGCTCCGTGCGCACCCGGTCGATCGCCTCCGACACGTACGCATCGATCAGCTCCCCGTAGTCGCGGCTCACCACCTTCGGGGCGAAGAAGCGCCCGGTGGCGCCGCGCTGCTCGCGGTGCTGGGTGCCCTCCTGGTAAAGGATCGGCGCCGACTCCATCGTGATGTGGTCGCCGAGGAACCCGCTCTGCCGCGTCGAGTCCTGCAGCCGCAGCACCGCGCGCGCCAGCGGCAGCGAGCGCACGACGAGCACGTTCTCGCGTCCGTCGTGCACCCACTCGTACGGCGGGTCGTGCCGCTCGCCCGGCTGCGTGATCTTGCGGTCGGTCCCGGCTTCACGCGTGACGGTCAGGTCCATCCGTCCATGCTGTCACGGTGCGTACGGGGTCGTGCTGCCGAGACCCGACGAGAGCCGTCACCTGCATCTTCTGGCTCGTGCGCGTACCACGTGCCACATGTGGCACGTCGGTCCGTCAGCGACCAGAAGATGCAGGTCACCGGAACCTCACGCCCACCACCCCTGTAGGAGCCCGTACGCCCAGCGCCCACCCTAGGGTGAACGCAGGAGGTCAGCATGCCCACGAGCACCCCGTCAGACAACGAGTCGACACCCCGCCCTGATGGGCCGAACGACCTACCGCTCGGTGAGGAGGGCGGCGGTCAGGAGGACTCGATCGAGCACCGCCGCGAGATCGCTGATCGCGACGACGACCTGGACGCGTCGCACCACCACGGCGGCCTCGAGGAGCGCCGCGAGAAGCCGGACGCCGAGCAGGCCCCCACCCCGGAGCATGCTCGGCTGGCCGAGTCGCCCACGGACTCCGACCCCTGGCGGCTGTGGGGCCCCTACGTCGCCGCCCGCCAGTGGGGCACCGTACGCGAGGACTACTCCGCCGACGGCGACGCCTGGTCGTACTTCCCCTTCGACGACGCCCACCGCCGCGCGTACCGCTGGGGTGACGACGGCATCGCCGGCCTCTGCGACCGCTATGGGTTCCTCAACTTCTCCCTCGCCCTGTGGAACGGCCAGGACGACCGCCTCAAGGAGCGCTGGTTCGGGCTCAGCAACCCCGAGGGCAACCACGGCGAGGACGTCAAGGACTACTGGTGGCACCTCGACGCCACCCCCACCCACTCCTGGGCGCAGCTGCTCTACCGCTACCCGCAGGCCGCGTTCCCGTACGAGGAGCTGCGCCGCGTCAACGCCGAGCGTGGGCTGACCGACCTCGAGTACGAGCTCGGGGAGACGGGGGTCTTCGACGAGGACCGGTTCTTCGACGTCGTCGTCACCCATGCCAAGGCCGGGCCGGAGGACATCTGCGTCACGATCGAGGCCACCAACCACGGCCCCGAGGCGGCGCCGCTCGACCTGGTGCCGCAGCTCTGGTTCCGCAACACCTGGGCCTGGGGGCTCGACGACCGGGTGCCGACGATCCGGCGGCTCACCCCTGACGAGCTGCCCGTGAACGCCGAGGGCGTGAAGGCGAGCCACGGCTTTCTGGGCGACTACGTGCTGGTCGGCGAGGGCGAGCCGGAGCTGTTGTTCTGCGACAACGACACCGACGCGGTCGCCATCTGGGGCAGTGGCGAGAACCGCTCCCCGTACCCGAAGAACGGCCTGGACACCGCGATCGTGCACGGCGACCGCTCCCAGGTGAACCCCGAGCAGACCGGCACCAAGGTCGGCTTCCGCTACCACTTCGACGCGGTCGGGCCGGGCGAGACGGTGTCCGTACGCCTCCGGCTGCACGAGGGCATCCCCGTGAAGCGGCCCTTCGGCAAGGGGTTCGCCGCCACCGTCGACCAGCGCCGGCGCGACGCCGACGCGTTCTTCGACCACGTCATCCCCGCGGCGACCAGCGACGACGACCGCCTCACCGCGCGCCGTGCGTTCGCCGGGCTGGCGTGGGGCAAGCAGCACTACCGGTACGCGGTGCAGCGGTGGCTGGAGGGCGACCCCGCCGTCCCGTCGCCGCCGGAGCGCAACCGGGCGAACGCGCGCAACGCCGACTGGCGCCACCTCTACCTCGCCGACGTGATCTCGATGCCCGACGAGTGGGAGTTCCCGTGGTTCGCGTCGTGGGACCTGGCGTTCCACTGCGTGGCGCTGGCCCACGTCGACCCGGCGTTCGCGAAGAACCAGCTGCTGCTGATGTGCCGCGAGTGGACGCAGCACCCGAGCGGGGCACTCCCCGCGTACGAGTGGGCGTTCGACGACGTCAACCCGCCCGTGCACGCCTGGGCCGTATGGCAGGTGTTCGCGCTCGAGGGTGGCTGGGACCGCGAGTTCCTGGTGCGCGTGTTCACCAAGCTGCTCATCAACTTCACGCGCTGGGTGAACCGCAAGGACGAGGACGAGTCCAACCTGTTCGAGGGCGGCTTCCTCGGCATGGACAACATCGGCGTCTTCGACCGCTCCCGGCAGGTGCCGGCGGGGTACCGGCTGGAGCAGTCTGATGCCACCAGCTGGATGGCGTTCTACTGCCTCTCGATGCTGCACATCTCGCTGGAGCTGGCGCGGCTCGACCCCGCCTGGGACGACCTGTGCACCCTGTTCCTGGAGCGGTTCGTCGCGATCAGCCGGGCGCTGAACAACTTCGGCCACTCCAACGTGCAGCTGTGGAGCGAGGACGACGACTTCTTCCACGACAGCCTGGTCTCGATGACCGACGGGTCGTCGCAGCTGGTGCCTGTACGGTCGCTCGTCGGCCTGCTGCCCATCATGGCCGTGACCACGCTGCCGGACTGGGTCGACGAGGCGCTGCCCCAGTTCACCGAGCGGATGCACTGGCTCTCGCGCAACGTTCCCAGCGACGCCGAGGCGGTGATCGACCTGTCCGAGTGGGGGCAGCGCGACGTGACGCTCAGCCTGCTGCGCCCCGAGCGCCTGGAGAAGATCCTGCAGCGGCTGTTCGACGAGTCGGAGTTCCTGTCGTCGTACGGGATCCGGTCACTGTCGGCGGCGTACCGGGACGGCTGGTCGTTCAACCTGCTCGACACCGAGATGAGCATCTCGTACGACCCGGGGGAGTCCACCTCCCACATGTTCGGCGGCAACTCGAACTGGCGCGGCCCGATCTGGATGCCGATCAACGTGCTGCTGATCGACGCGCTGGAGACGTACGCCCAGGGGCTCTGCCGCGACCTGCGGGTCGAGATCCCGTTCGGGGGCGGCGAGGAGGCGGTGTCGCTGACGACGGCCACCGCCACCGTCCGGGACCGGCTGGTCTCGCTGTTCCGCCCCGATGCGGACGGCAAGCGCCCCAGCGACCAGCACGGGACACCGACCGGCCCGCTGTGGGACCACCCCACGTTCAGCGAGCACTTCCACGGCGACACCGGACGAGGCTTGGGCGCCTCCCACCAGACCGGCTGGACCGCCCTGGTCGCCCACCTGATCGTGACCGCACCGGAGAAGTAGGGGCCGGTCGGCGCCCGGTCGTCGAGCGAGGTGCCCCTGAGCTTGCGAAGGGGGTCCGAGTCGAGTCCTGGCGGGCCGAGCGGAGCGAGGCCAAGCCGCAGGGCTCCGGGACTCTGGTGCGAAGCCGCCGGCCACGCGCTGACGACCGTGCCGGTGCCTGCCTGGGGTGCTTCCCGTGCCGTCAGCTCGCGAGGTCGGCGCGCTTCTGGTCGATCTCGGCCTGGATCTGCGCGCGGCTCTCGTCGTCCGGCGCCTCGGAGAGCTGGTGCTCGAGGAGTGCGAGCACCCGCTCACCGAACCGTCGGCGGTCGGCGGCGATGGTTGCCATCAGCTCCTCCAGCTGAGCCTGCAGCGCTGCGGCCTCCGCGGGCGAGATGTCGAGATCCTCGTCGGCGAGGTCCAGGGGGTCGGGAGTCTGATCGGCCATGGCGTCATCCTCGCACCGGCACGGATCGGCAGGTCCTGCCGTCCGGCAAGACCGTACCTCGCCGCTTGGGCTCCGGACGCACCGCCATCCATCACCCTGGAGCCGTGAATGGCGTGCGCGGCGCGGAACGGTGCGCCTGGCGTCGTGGCAGCCGGAGGCGGCGCTGTGGTAGCCTCCTCTGGCTGGCCGGGTGACCGGTCATGCGCGAGTGGCGGAATGGCAGACGCGCACGGTTCAGGTCCGTGTGTCCGAAAGGACGTGGAGGTTCAACTCCTCTCTCGCGCACCAGCACTGTGAAGTCCCGGGACATCGTTGACGGATGTCCCGGGACTTTGTTTACGTTTTGGGTGGGTATTGGGTGGTCTTGGTTTGCTGCCGAGCGGTTGGTGGTCACCGGTGGTGCCGATGGTGACTTCGTGAATGATTCGCCGGTGAATGTCTCGGTGATGATGACGTCATGGGACTGCTGCATGGGTAGGTGACAACTGACTTGGGGCCTGCTGGAAGGCACGGTCCCCCGGCGGCCTCGTACGCCATCGCCGAAGGAGTGCGACGGGCGGGTGCGCAGCCGGCACAGCCGCGCCAGGGCGGGCACCGGCAGCGGGATGAGCGTGAGGGGCGACCAGAACTGCCGGTCCACGCGGGCCACCGCGCGCAGCTGACGGGCGAGCGTCGGCGCCAGCCTCGCAGCACTTGCCAACGTCACCCCGCCCAGAACCCATCCCCATCTCACGAGGCGCAGGCTAGGCGAGTCCGCGCCACCGTGCGGCAGGCCCGCCAGCCGGGTGGGCGCGCCCCGCTAGGGTCGCCCTATGGCGAGCACCCTTCCCACGACCACTGCGGTGATGCGCGCGGTGCTCAAGACCGGCCCCGGCAAGGGCGCGGTCGAGGTGTCCACCGTTCCTGTGCCGCAGACGGTGCCCGGCACCGCGCGGGTACGGGTGGTGGCGACCGGCATCTGCGGCACCGACGTCCACATCGCTCGGGACGAGTACGCCTCGGAGCCACCTGTGGTGATGGGCCACGAGATCACGGGTGTCGTCGACGAGGTGGGCTCGGGCGAGGACCAGCACTGGGTCGGCACGCGGGTCGCCCTGGAGACGTACTTCTCCGCCTGCGAGCGCTGCGCCTGGTGCCGCGCCGGACGCCGCAACCTGTGCCCGGCACGGCGCTCGATCGGGTCGTACGAGCACGGCGGCTTCGCCGAGTACGTGGTGGTGCCGGTGCTCAACCTGCACGCGCTGCCCGCCTGGCTCGGTGAGCACGAGGGTGCGCTGTGCGAGCCGCTGGCCTGTGTCGCGCAGTGCCTGATGGACCCACCCGCGGTGCAGCCCGGCGACCGGGTCCTGGTCACCGGCCCTGGTGCGATGGGGCAGCTCTGCGCTCAGGTGGCACTCGCGCACGGCGGCGTCGTCACGCTGGCGGGCCTGCCGCAGGACAGCGACCGGCTCGCCGTCGCCGCCGCGCTGGGCATCGAGACCACGACCGAGGCAGCGGAGGCAGGCGCGTACGACGTCGTGATCGAGGCCTCGGGCGCGGCGCCGGCGGCCGCGATGGCGCTGAGGGCGGCGCGGCGCGGAGGGCGGTACGTACAGGTCGGCATCTTCGGCGCGCCCGTCACCGTCGACCTCGACCAGGTGCTCTACAAGGAGCTCGTGATGACCAGCGGATTCGCGTCCACGGCCACGTCGTGGGCGTCAGCCGTACGCCTTCTCGAGGACCGCCGCGTGACCCTGGCTCCCCTCGTCACGCAACGGTTCGCGCTCACCGACTTCCACGCCGCGCTTGCCTCGGCGCAGCGGGGCGAGGGTCTGAAGACCGTCGTCGTGCCCTGAGGCTCAGAGCGGCTTGGCCTCGTCGGTCATCGTCGCCGTCTCGGAGGCACCGCGCTCGCCCAGGTCGAAGGCGAGCGATGCGGCGCCGATGATGCCGGCGTCGTTCTGGAGCGCGGCCGGCACGATCGGGGTGTCGAGCCTCAGGTGCGGCAAGAACTTGTCGGCCTTGCGGGAGACACCACCGCCCACGACGAACAGGTCGGGGGAGAGCAGGAACTCCAGGTGCTTGTAGTAGGGCTGCAGGCGCTGCTTGGCCCACTGCTCGTACTTCAGGCCCTCCCGCTCCCGCGCGCTGGACGCGGCGCGGGTCTCGGCGTCGTGCCCGTCCAGCTCCAGGTGGCCGAGCTCGGCGTTGGGGATGAGCACGCCGTTGTAGATGAGCGCGATGCCGATGCCCGTGCCCAGCGTGGTCATGATCACCAGGCCGTCGACACCCTTCGCGGCCCCGTACCGGACCTCCGCGACCCCGGCCGCGTCGGCATCGTTCACCAGCAGGCACGGCCGCTGGAGCGCCTGCGAGAACAGGGTCTGACCGTCGCAGCCGATCCAGCCCTTGTCGATGTTCGCGGCCGACTTCACCACGCCCTTCTTGACGATGCCCGGGATGGTGACGCCGATGGCGGCGTCTGTGGGCAGGTCGTCGAGGAACGAGTCGGCGATCTGGTCGACCACGCCCGCGACGGCCTCTGGGGTGGACTTGGCAGGTGTGGCGATCTTCACCCGCTCCTGGAGGAACTTGCCGGCGTCGAGATCGACCGGCGCCCCCTTGATGCCGGTGCCGCCGACATCGATACCCAGCGCCACACGTGCGGCCATCGATCCACCTCCAGGTTCGGTTCCGCGCCCGATCCTTCCGTACGGGCTGGGCCCGTGCAACGGCGTCCCAGCACCTGCGCACGGGCTCTCCGTCTTCGACCCGGGCGTCTGCGATGCGACGAGGCGGCCGGCATCTGCACAACCGGTGCGCACAGGCGCCCAGGGCCCGCCAGCGGGGACCAGCGCACGTATTCGCACCGGTTGTGCAGGCGAGATCAGGGTGCGCAGCGGGAGGGGCCGCCGTACGGTGGCGAGGTGCCCGACGCCGCCTCTGCCGATCCCCGTCTTGCCGCCGTCTACGACCCGCTCGACCCGGACCGCAGCGACCTCGACGTGTACGCGGCGATGGTCGGTGAGTTCGGCGCCGGCAGCGTCCTGGACATCGGGTGCGGCACAGGGACCCTGGCCGTGCTGCTGGCTGAGCGCGGGGTCGAGGTGGTGGGCGTCGAGCCGGCCGCCGCATCGCTCGCCGTGGCACAGGCTAAACCGCACGCCGACAAGGTGCGCTGGGTGCACGGGACGACCCCTGACGTGCTCCCGCTCCAGGTCGACCTGGCGTTCATGACGGCCAACGTGGCTCAGGTCTTCGTCACCGACGAGGACTGGGCAGAGACGCTCGCGGCGGCGTACGCAGCGCTGGTGCCGGGAGGTCGCCTGGTGTTCGAGTCCCGCGACCCGGAGCGACGGGCCTGGGAGGGGTGGACCCGCGAGCAGACCTGGCAGGTCGTCGACGTGCCGGACGAGGGCGAGGTGGAGGACTGGGTCGAGGTCACCGCCGTCGAGGGGGATCTCGTCACGTTCGTGTCGCCGACGGTGTTCAGGCGCGACGGCGTACGGATCGACTCGGTCTCGACCCTCCGCTTCCGCACCCGGGACGCTCTCACGGCCTCGGTGACCGCGGCCGGGTTCGAGGTGGAAGACGTACGGAACGCGCCTGATCGCCCGGGTCGCGAGCTCGTCTTCGTGTGCCGCCGACCGGCCGGGTGAGCTCAGGCTGCTCCGCCCACCGGCCACCCACGCCTGGCGCGCCGGTGGGGATGGAGCGGGCAGTCTCCGCGACGGCAGCCCGCGTCAGCGTCAGCGGTAGAAGTTGCGCTCCCAGCGATGGGCCTTGAGCTTGTCCAGCTGGTCGGCCGGGAGGCCCTGGCCGTCGGCGAGGGCGACGTTGCGGCGTACGTTCTCGGGGCGGCGCATCCCGACGATGACCGAGCTGACCGCGGGGAAGCTCAGCACGTAGCGCAGCGCCGTCTCGGCCATGTCGGTCTTGTCGATGCCGAGGTCGGCGACGATCCGATCGACCCGCTCGGCGACCTGGGCGGGGCGGTCGCCGGCGAAGTACTTCTGCCGCCAGTCGCCGTCGGGGAACGTCGTGTCGGCGGCCATCGTGCCCGTGAGGGCCCCCTCGTCGAGCGCGACGCGCACGATGACGCCGACGCCGTGCTCCTCGCACGCGGCGTACAGGCGGTCGGTCGGCGACTGGTCGAAGATGTTGTGGATCACCTGCACGGTGTCGACCAGGCCGCTGGCAACCAGGTCGAGCGCGGTGTCGGGCTCGTGGTCGTTGATGGAGACGCCGAAGGCGCGGATCTTGCCGTCGGCCTTGAGCTGCGCGATCTCGTCGCGCCAGTCGCCCTCGGTGAGCCAGCGAGCGGCCCAGACGTGCATCTGCTGCACGTCGAGGATGGGCACGCCGAGCCGGGCGAGACTGGCGTCGGTGCACTCGGTGAGGTAGCCGGGAGGGAACGTCTCGGAGACGGGCACGTCGGCCGCGGCCGGCCACTGCCGGTTCTTCGGGGATGCCTTGGTGGCCACCACGACCCGCTCCTCGCGGCCGGCGATGACCTGCCCGATGAGCTCCTCGGAGTGCCCGTCGCCGTACCCCATCGCCGTGTCGATGAAGTCGATGCCCTCGTCGATCGCGGTGCGCAGGGCGTCAAGGGCGGCGTCGTCGTCACGCTCGCCCCACCCGCCGCCGATGCCCCAGGCGCCGAAGCCCACCTCCGAGACCGAGAGGCCGGTGTCGCGTCCGAGGAGGCGGTGGTGAAGCGCTGGCATGGGGTTATCCAAGCACGCTGCGCGACCGGCGTTCGATGCGAGCAGAACGTTCGTCTCGCGGGGTGAGCCGCCTCCGGCGCCGGCCCGTGGACCGTTGAGGGGACGATCCTGCGCGGGGCTCGCCCCAGCCGGTCGTTGACCGGAGCACGGTGCTCGGAACGTTCCTCTCGACGGGTCTGCCGCCCTGGCCACCAGCCTGTGGAGGCGTTGAGCGGACGATCCTGCGCTGCGATCTCGGCGTACCCATCGTTGGTGGGTCAGACGTCTGCCGGTGGGGCGCTGGGGAGCACGTGCCGGTACGTCCACGAGGTGAGGGCCGTGGCGAGCATGACGACGAGGACCCCGACGAAGATGTGCAGCGAGCGGGCGTGCGCCTCACCGAGACCGAGCTGGGCGGCGACGGCGACCGCGAGCAGCACCGCCAGCGTCACGTTCACGGGGCCGGCCGAGCGGCGCAGCACCAGGTAGACGATCGTCGAGGCGACGGTCACGGCGAACGTCACCCAGGCGCCGATCTGGTGGTAGCGGTAGTACCGCTCCTCCCCGCCGAGGAACGCCGCCGCCCAGCCCGCCTGGCCGAGCAGACAGCTGAGCACGAGCGTCACCGCGGTCCGCAGCACAACCAGGTGCGGGTGGGGCATCTGCAGCGTCACCATGCGGTCACTGTGCCACCGGCGCGTGCGCGCGGCGGTGGTGGGACCCGGGATGCGGCCCGAGGGGGGTGGCCGGGCTCGCACCATTCACTGGCACTGGGCGGACCACCGTCGCCCTAGGGCGTCGGATGGCCGCTCCGCGCTGGAGAAGCGCGCGAGGATGCAGCGGGAGTGGATGGACAAGGGCGTCCGGGCGGCCAACTCCAAGGCGGCCAGGCGGCAGGAGAAGGACAAGTTCATCCGGCACCACCAGGTGGCGACGTCGGAGAAGCAGGCGGCCAAGGCCCGGCAGACCGAGCGGATGCTGGAGCGGCTGGAGGTCGTCGAGGAGCCGCGCAAGGAGTGGCGGCTGCAGTTCTCCATCGCCTCGGCCCCGCGGTCGGGAGACGTGGTGAGCGTCGCGCGCGGAGCCGCGGTGCGGCGGGCCGGGTTCGTGCTGGGTCCGGTGGACCTGCAGCTCGACGTACGGGACCGGGTCGCCATCACCGGGCCCAACGGCGCCGGGAAGACGACGCTGCTGGCGCTGCTGCTGGGGCGGCTGGAGCCCGACGAGGGGACCGTGGCGGTGGGCTCACGGGTGATGGTGGGGGAGGTCGACCAGGCTCGCGCCCTGCTCGACCGGAGCGAGCAGAGCATCGACCGGGTGGTCGCCGAGGAGCTGCCGGACTGGGAGGCCGCCGACGTCCGTACCCTGCTCGCGAAGTTCGGCCTGGTGGGGGCGCACATGCAGCGTCCGGCGGGGTCGTTGTCGCCCGGGGAGCGTACGCGCGGTGCCCTCGCCCTGCTCCAGGGCCGAGGCGTCAACCTGCTGGTGCTCGACGAGCCGACCAACCACCTCGACCTGCCCGCCATCGAGCAGCTCGAGCAGGCCATGGAGTCGTTCGACGGCACCGTGCTGCTGGTCACGCACGACCGCCGGATGCTGGAGACCGTACGGCTCACGCGCCGCTGGGAGGTCGACCGAGGTCAGGTCACCGAGGTGCTGCCCGGGATGTGATCTGGCAGGGTGGCCGACGGCAGCTGGCCTCGCTGGCGCTCGGCCAGCCGCGGTCTCGACGCCGATCCCCTTCGTTCCTCAGGGAATCTTTGCTCGACCAGCGTGGGGCTGACCGGCTCCTACCCGCCGGACTTGCGGCGGAACTGACGCTTCGCGGCCGCGGCGCCGTGGGGACCGCCGGTGACCTTGGTGCCGTCCAGGTGCTGCTCGCCCTCGCGCTGCTTGCCCTGCTTGGCCTCGAGGGCGCGGCGCATCGCCTCCTTGGGATCGGTGCTCTGGGTGGCGTCGGTCTGCTCGGCCGCGGCGCTGGACTTGTCTGCCTCGCTCATGCCGACCCACTGTGCCAGGAACTCGCCGGACGCGCGACGGCTTTCGTGGCGGGTCGGCCCGCCGGTGCGCACGGTGGTCCGCTCGACGCCCCGTACACCCCGTGGACGGGACAGGAACGCGTCGAGGGGACCACGCTGCGCAGCGGGCTCTCATCAGGGTTGCCCGGGTCAGGCTGGTGCCTCACCATGAGATGTCCCGTGGCTGAGTGAGATCGAGGTCCGATGCGCCGCATCCTGTCGTTCACCCTGGTGGCCGCGCTGATTCTCGTCGGCTTGACGGTCCCGGCGGCCGCGGCCGACGAGGAGACGTACATCGTCACCTTCCGCAGCGGCCTCTCCTCACGCGCGGCGGCACCGGCCGCGCTGCCGGCACGCGCCCAGGGTCGGGCGAGGACGATCGACCGGGTGATGCAGGCGGCGATCGTGCCGCTCACCGCTGCCGAGGCCGCCGCCGTCGCCAAGAACCCGAGCGTGGCGACCGTGCAGAAGGACCGCATCATCCACAAGACCGGCACGCAGACACCGGCCCCCTGGCACCTGGACCGTCTCGACGGCCGCCAGACGCCGTACGACGGCTCGTACACGAGCGCGAACGACGGGGCCGGCGTGCGGGTGTACGTGATCGACTCGGGCATCGCTCGCAACCACCAGGAGTTCGCGGCGGCCTCGGTCGCCGACGGGGTCGACTACGTCAAGGACGGTCGCGGCACCAGTGACTGCGACGGCCACGGCACGTTCGTGTCGAGCATGGTGGTCGGCCGCACGTACGGGACGGCCAAGGCGGCCACACTGGTGCCGATGCGGGTGCTGAACTGCACCGGTGACGGGCTCACCTCGAGCTTCATCGACGCGGCCAACGCCATCGTGACGATGCACCCGCAGGGTGTGCCCGGCGTCGTCAACATGAGCCTGGGCGACTTGGGCACCGGCCTGAACGCGGCCGCCCAGGGCCTCATCGACCACGGCTTCACCGTCGTCGTCGCCGCGGGCAACAACCACTGGGACGCCTGCAACGAGACGCCGGCCTCACTGCCCGCGGCCATCACGGTGACGGCGACCAACCAGTCGGACGCCCAGTCCTGGTTCAGCAACACCGGCAGCTGTGTCGACGTGTACGCACCGGGCGAGAACGTCACCGGCGCCAGCCACATCGCGACGACCGCCACCACGACGATGAGCGGCACCTCGATGGCGTCGCCCCTGGTGGCCGGGGCGGCCGCGCAGGTGCTGGCCTTCCACCCGACGTGGGCGCCGGCCCAGGTGTGGGCCGACCTGAGGCTGCGCGCGGTGGGCGGTGCCGTGCCGAACGCCTCCCCCGGCACGCCGAACCTGCTGCTGAACGTGGGGCCGCTCGGCACGATGGCTGGTGGGCCGGTCATCGTGGGCAGCACCGCGACCCAGTCGCAGCTCAGCATCGATTCCGCGTGGAGCGTCGCTCCGGACTCCACGGGCGCGTACCAGTGGTTGCGGGCCGGTGTCCCGATCCCCGGTGCCACCGGGCCGACGTACACCACCGCGGACTCCGACCTCAACCAGCCCATCACCGTGTCGGTCACCGCCAGCAAGCAGGGATACCAGCCGAGGACGGCGCTCTCGCCGGCGTTCACGCCCACCATGCCCGCGACGCCCGGCACGTTCCGGGCCCTGACGCCCGCCCGCTTGCTCGACACCCGTGAGGGCATCGGCGCCGGCGGCCCGGTCGCGGGCAACTCGACCGTGACGCTCCAGGTGGCTGGGCGCGGCGGCGTACCCGTCGGGGCGTCGGCCGTCGTGGTGAACCTCACCGTCACCCAGCCGGGAGCGTCGGGGTTCCTGACCGCGCACGCGCAGGGCACCGGCGTGCCCGGGGTCTCCAACGTCAACTTCACCCGGGGCCAGACGGTGTCCAACCTGGCGACCGTGCCGCTGAGCGCGGACGGCCGGGTCTCCCTCGAGTACGCATCGCTGGCCAACGGACATCTCATCGCCGACGTCCAGGGGTTCGTCGTCGGCGGCACGGCCGAGGCCCCCGGGACCGTCGTGCCCGTCGCCCCGCAGCGGATGCTCGACACCCGCTTCTCCGGGGCCGTGGGTGCCGGCGGCGAGGTCGACCTCCCGGCCACGGGCCGCGCCGGGGTGCCCGCGGCCGCGTCGGCCGTGATCCTCAACGTCACGGTGGTCGACCCGATGGCCGGTGGCTTCGTCACCGCGTACCCGGGCGGAACCGCCGCCCCCGGCGCGTCCAACCTGAACTTCGTGGCCGGGCAGACGGTCCCGAACCTGGTGGTCGTCAAGGTCGGCCCCGGCGGGACGGTGAGGCTGCGCAACGGTGCGAACGCGCCGGTGCACCTCGTCGCCGACATCCAGGCCTACGTGATCGCGGGCCAGGCCACCGCCTCGGGCGCCCTGGTCCCGGTCACCCCCACGCGTGCCATCGACACCCGCGCCAACGTAGGTGCCGGGGGGCCGGTAGGCCCGCGGTCGTCGTTCACGGTGAACGTGGCCCGGCAGGCCGGGCTGCCTGCGAACGTGCAGGGGGCGGTGACGAACCTCACGGCCGTGGAGACGACCGCTGACGGCTACCTCACCACCTACCCGGCCGGCCGCCCCATGCCGCTGGTCTCGAACGTCAACTTCGCCGCCCGTCAGACACTGCCGAACCTCGCGTTCGCGGCGCTCTCGAACGGCTCGGCCAGCTTCTACCTCGGGTCGGGCGGGCCGGCGCACGTGGTGGCCGACGTGTCCGCGTACGTCCTGGCCTGAGGCGTACGGCGCCGGCCGGCCTGAGTCTGGGGCCGACTGGTGTCACCTGCCGGGGTCTCGACGCCGATCCCCTCCGTTCCTCAGAGGATCGTTGCTCAACCAGCGCGCTCTGCCTGGTGGTGCGGGGATCGTTGCTCAGCTACCGGCCTGGAGTGATAGGCAGGGGGCATGAGTTTTCCTGCAGCCGTGATCTTCGACATGGACGGCACGCTGATCGAGACCGAGAAGACCTGGGACGACGTGCGGCGCGGCCTCGCTGCTGACGAGGGCCTGGAGTGGCCCGAGGGGGCGACGCAGGCGATGATGGGCATGTCGACCAAGGAGTGGGCGACCTACCTCTCCGACACCGTCGGGCTCAGCGGCACGTGGGAAGACGCGGCCAGGCGCACCATCGACGGCATGTCCGAGGCGTACCGCGCGGGGCTGCCGGTGCTGCCGGGGGCGGTCGAGGCCGTACGCCGCATGGCCGCCGCGTTTCCCGTCGCCATCGCGTCGTCCTCGCCGCGACGGCTGATCGATCTCGCCGTCGACGAGCTGGGCATCGGCGAGCTGCTTGCGACCACCGTGTCCACCGAGGAGGTCGAGCGCGGCAAGCCCTCACCCGACGGATACCTGCGCGCAGCCGAGCTGCTCGGCGTGGACCCCGCACGGTGCGTCGCCGTCGAGGACTCCTCCAACGGCATCAAGTCCGCACTCGCCGCGGGCATGGCGGTGGTCGCGGTCCCGCCCGACTTCCACCCGCCCGCTGACGACCTCCTGGCCGAGTGCACGGTCATCGACTCTCTCGACGAGCTCACCGAGGAGCTCGTCCGCACCCTGCACGAGAGGAGCGACGATGAGTGAGCCGGGCCGCCGGTACGGCAGCCTCGACGATGCGCTTGAGGCCACGAACGCGCATCTGGACAACCGTCCCTGGATCCGGGAGCTCTGCGCCCGCATCGGCATCTCCGAGTACCACCAGACCAGCGGCTACATCAAAGCCGTCCGCAGCGACGGCGGGCCACCCTTGCGGATCGCGTACGGGTGGACGAACGGGTTCGTCTCCCAGGAGGAGGCCGAGGCGGCCACCGGCGTGCCGGCGTGGCCGAGCGAAGACCGCCGAGACCTCTGGGGCGTGACCCACCCTGTGCACGGGCACGGCGGCAGCGGTGCGGGTGGGAAGCCCGCTGAGGTGGGCTACGGCGTCTGCCCGACGTGCCACACGACGATCACTCCCAGCGGCACCTGCCTGTGCGACTGAGAGGCACCCCTGCCGCAGGCGCCGGCAGAGATGTCGGCGCGTGCGTCCCGGGTGCCTCTCGGGTCAGGCCTGGCCCGCCGCGTACGCGTCGATCTCGCCGAGGATGCGCTGCTTGACCTCGTCGGGGGCGAAGGACTGCCGCACGGCACCCCTCGCCAGCTCCGCCACACCGGCGGCGTCCAGCCCGAGCATGGCCGCGGCGATCCCGTACTCGCGCTCCAGCGTCGTCGCGAACATCGGCGGGTCGTCGGAGCTGATCGAGACCCGCACGCCTGCGGCGACGAGCTGGGGGAGGGGGTGCTCCTCGTACGTGCCGACCGCTCTGGTGCGGATGTTCGAGGTCGGCGATACCTCCACCGGGATCGCGTTCGCGGCCAGGTGCTGGACCAGCCGGGGATCGGCCACCGCCGAGGTGCCGTGCCCGATCCGCTCGGCTCCCAGGAGGTTGAGCGCGTCCCAGATCGTCTCCGGCCCGGTGGTCTCGCCGGCGTGCGGCACCGAGTGCAGGCCGGCCGCCCGGGCCCGCGCGAACACGTCGGCGAACTGCGGCCGCGGCACCCCGATCTCCGGGCCGCCCAGCCCGAAGCCGACCAGCGCCGAGGGACCGTGCTCCAGCGCGTACGCGAGCGTCTGCTCGCCCGCCGGCACCCCGTCCTCGCCCGGGATGTCCCAGATCCACCGCATCACCAGGCCGAGGTCGCGCTCGGCCGCGACGCGGGCGTCTTCGATCGCCTCCACGTACGCCTCGATCGGCACGCCCGCCCGCACCTGCGTGTACGGGGTGCAGGTGAGCTCGACGTAGCGGACCTGCTGCCGTGCCAGCTCCTCGGCGATCCCGTACGTGAGCGTCCTTACGTCCTCGCCGGTGCGGATGAGGTCGACGACCGAGAGGTAGAGCTCGACGAAGTGGGCGAAGTCGGTGAAGACGAAGAAGTCGGCCAGCGCTGCCGGATCGCTCGGCACCCGGCCCCCGTGCCGCGCGGCCAGCTCGGCGACCACCTGCGGTGACGCCGACCCCACGTGGTGCACGTGGAGCTCGGCCTTCGGTAGGCCCTCGATGAAGGCGGTGACCTCGGGCGTGGGGCTCGGTACGGTCTGCTGCACGTGCCCATCAGACCACACCGGCCGCCTGAGACCAGGCCCGGGCATCGCGCGTACGATCCGAGACAAGTCAGACCCTTGTCGCGAAACGCTGTTCGACTTACTGTCGGGTCAGGTGCTCTTTGTCATCAGCCCTTGTGGCAACGCCGCCACAACGTAGGAGGTCTTCCATGGACAGCCCCTTCTCGCTCTCACGCCGCAGCCTGGTGCTGGGTGCGCTCGCCGCACCGGTGGTCTCTAGCCTCGGTGTCGCCAGCGCCGCCGCCGTCGCGTTCCACGGCCAGGTGGTGCAGGAGCCGGGGGAGTACGAGGCCCGCTTCCCGGACCTCCTCCGCCTCAACGACGGCCGCATCATGGCGGTCTGGCACAAGGCCACCGAGCACGCCGGCACCGTCGGCGTGATCCGGATCGCCTTCTCGACCAGCGCGGACGGCACCTCCTGGTCCACCCCGCACAACGCCCTCGCCGCGGCGGGCGCCACGGCCGGGATCGACACCCGCGACCCCAAGCTGGGGCTCATGAAGGACGGCAGCGTCATCATGACGTTCTTCACGTCCACCGGAGCGGTCTACTACTCGGTCTGGAAGCCGGGCTGGAACTACTTCACCGAGCCCAAGCGGCTGCTCAGCTTCACGGCCTTCTGCCACGGCGCGCCGTTGGCCCTCGACACGTACGCGGGTCGCGCGAACGAGGTCCTGGTGCCCTACTACACCAGTGGGACCACCGGTGGCGCCTGGTACGTCCGCACCCGCTGGGTGCCCGAGACGAACACGCTGGAGATCATCGAGTCGCCCCAGCGGATCATCACCAACGACAACCCCGCCGGGCGTGTCTACCAGGAGCCCAGCTTCGTCCAGATCGGCACCACGATCGTCTGCGTGGTCCGCAGCCAGAACGGGACAGACCCCTCGCCTGCGACGGTGGTGCGCTGGGATGCGTACAGCAGCGCACCCACGAAGTCGTACCAGTACTTCGCAGGAGTGCTCGCCAGCTCCCACCACCTGTTGAAGACCCCCGACGGCAAGGTGCTGTTCACGTACGGTGACCGCTCCCGCGTCGAGCGGCCGACCGTGGGCATGCTCATCAGCAACCCCACGAGCACCTGGGTGGCGGGGCGGGTGGTCTCCATCTACAACTCCGGGGCGTATGACCAGGCGAACCCTTCGAGCGTCATGCTGTCCGACGGCAGCTTCCTGACGACCGGCTACAACGCGAAGCCCAAGAGTTCCTCGGCGAGCGGCGGCACCCTGTGGCTGCTGCGGAGCCTCCGCTCGGAGTACTGAGCCGCCTCAAGCGCAGTTCTGGCACTCCCCGTTGACGGGGGTCTCCAGGAAGCAGGTCGGGCAGATCCGGTGCGTGGGCACGTCCGGCACCTCGGGGGCGACCACCTTGGCAGCCCGCGGGGTCCGGACGCGCACCGGCTTCTCCAGCGTGCGCACCAGCTGTGCGGGCAGGGTCGGCTTGGCATCAGCGGGCACGTCCTGCGCGAACCGGCGGTACGCCTCCAGCCGCCCGGTGGCAGCCTCGCGCTCGCGTGAGACGTCGTTGCCGACGGGCTTGCGCTGCACGCGCAGCACCTCGGCGTACGCGGGCCCGACCGTCCCGTCGCTGGGGTTCACGACCAACGAGGTCAGCGGCGGCACGCCGGTGGCCTGGCACCGGTGGGCGACCAGCTGCAGCACCTTGCTCAGCCAGGCCGAGGTGGGGTGGCTGGTCTGGACACCGGTCCGGTCCCGTACCCGCGTGGCCAGCTCGCCGGGCGAGACCGTCGCCCGGTAGCGGCTGGCCACCGCGGTGAGGATGCCGAACGCCTCGTTCGACCAGAGGCGGACGGCCTCCTCCAGCGCGACCGGCTCCTTGCCGGGCTCGCGCCAGAACGGACTCGCGGGGGGCAGCGACGAGACGGGTGAGGTCACTCGCCCTTCGCCTGCCAGTGACGCTCGGTCTGACCCATGTACACCTGGCGCGGACGGTAGATCCGCTGCGAGGTGTTGTCGTGGATCTCCTTCCAGTTGGCGATCCAGCCCGGCATGCGGCCGATGGCGAACATCACCGTGAACATGTCCAGCGGGATGCCGATCGCCTTCAGGATGATGCCGGAGTAGAAGTCGACGTTCGGGTAGAGCTTGCGGCTCACGAAGTAGTCGTCCTCGAGCGCGGCGGCCTCGAGCTGGCGGGCCAGGTCGAGCTGCTTGTCCTCGATGTTGAGGCTGTCGAGCAGCTCGTCGGCGGCCTTCTTGATGATCTTGGCGCGCGGGTCGAAGTTGCGGTAGACGCGGTGCCCGAAGCCCATGAGCTTCACGCCGGACGCCTTGTCCTTCACCTTCGCGACGAAGTCCTCGACGCTCATGCCGGACCGCTCGATCTCGTCGAGCATCTCGACGACGGCCTGGTTGGCGCCACCGTGCAGCGGGCCCCAGAGCGCCGAGACGCCGGCCGCGCAGCTGGCGTACAGGTTGGACTGCGAGGAGGCGACCATGCGCACGGTCGAGGTGGAGCAGTTCTGCTCGTGGTCGGCGTGCAGGATCAGCATCATGTCGAGCGCCCGCGCGATCTCGGGCTTCTGCTCGAAGTCCTTCTCAGGCGTGGAGAACATCATGTGGAGGAAGTTCTCGGCGAACGAGAGGCCTGCCTTCGCGGGGACGGGCTTGTCGCCCTGCTTCGTACGGTACGTGGCGGCCGCGATCGAGGCCGACTTCGCCATCAGGGAGGCGGCGGCCTTGGAGAACGCCTCCTCACCGTCGATCGTGAGGTCGGGCAGGTCGTACGGCTGGAGCGCGTTCAGCATCGAGCCGAGGGCAGCCATCGGGTGGATGTTGTCGGGGAACGCGTCGAAGTGCCCCTGCATCTGCTCGGGCAGGTCGAAGTTCTCGGTGAGGAGGGCGTCGAAGCGCTCCCGCTCCTCGGCGGTCGGGCGCTCGCCCCAGATCACCAGCTGAGCGGTCTCGACGAACGAGCTCTGCTCGGCCAGCTCCTCGATGGGGTAGCCGCGGTAGCGCAGGATGCCCGCGTCGCCGTCGATGAAGGTGACCTCCGACAGGCAGGAACCGGTGTTGCCGTACCCGTCGTCGAGGGTGATGTAGCCGGTCTCGGCCCGCAGCTTGCTGATGTCGAACGACGGCTCGTTCTCGGTGCCGACGACCACCGGCAGCTCGACCGTCGTGCCGCCGGGGAGCTCGAGCTTCGCGACGTCAGCCATGTGTCCTCCAGTGTCTCGATCCAGGTGGATCGTGCCCGGTCAAAGGGAGACAGGGCACTGCTCCCCGTACTGCACACGCCCGGCGTAACCAGTGAGCCGGACGTAGCCAAACCTACCGCTCACGCGTCGGGGTTGTCATTGCGGGGGCAGGCCTGGACGAAGGGACGTGCAACGACCCGCAGCGCCCACAGCCCTCGGGTGACCGAGCGGGGGTGGCACGCCAGCGGGTCGTTGCAGCCGTCGGCCGGAGCCGATGCGGGGTGACGCTACACCGTCGATCGGGCACCGGCGCAAGGGTTCGTGACAGGTGTGCAGGATGTGACGGATAGCACCGAGAACAGCGGTGCCGATCCGCCACCAGACGCCCCGGAACGGTCAGCTGTGCCGTGCCGGCGGTGCGGGGCAGGCGCCCCACAGGCCCGTACGGGCCGCCTCGGCCCGCTGCTCCGCCGCCAGGTAGGCCGCCGACCGCTGCGGCGTGGCCTGGCTGCGCAGCTCGTACCTCACGGCGAAGCCGCCGGCGATCATGGCCTGCCCGACGTCGGTGCCGTCGACCTCGACATAGGCCAGGCGCCGGTCGTACCGGTCGACCGCGGGCAGCGCGGGGTCGGCGACCACCGAGACCGTACGCCCCGTCAGGAGCCGCCGGAGCTCTGCCCGCGCCTCGGCGCCGAAGCACTCGGCGGGGGCTCCGAAGTGCGCCAGCTCAGGCGCGTTCACGCCGATCAGGCGCACCGTGTACGTCTCGGCGGCGTCACGCACCGTCAGGGTGTCACCGTCGGCGACGAAGACCACCTCCGCGCCCACGCGTGGCGCTGGCGGGGGTGACGGCGACGTCGTGCGCCACTGCCAGATCAGGTACGCACCACAGGCGACCGCCAGCATGGCGCCGACCCAGGCGGTGAGACGGCGGCGGCGCCGGGCGGCGACGCGTGCCCGGGAGTCCCAGAACGGCCCACCCCGTGCTCGTGCCACCGCCTCAGGCTAGGGGTGCGGCCGTCAGCGGCCGAACACCTCGCGCAGCGCGTCGGTCTGCTCGCCCGACAGCTGCAGCTTGCCGGCGGCCGCGTTGGCGCGTGCCTGCTCCGGCGTCGAGGAGGAGGGGATCATCGGGCCCATCCCGGGCAGGGTCAGGGTGTAGGCGAGCGTCAGCTGCGATGCCGGCACGCCCCACTGACGGGAGAGCTCGCCGAGCCGGCGGATCGCGGCGCGGTCGGAGTCGCTGATCTCGGTGCCCTCGTCGCGGAGCCGGTCGCCCTGCGACACCCGGGTCTCGTCGACGTACCGGTCGGACAGCAGACCCTGCGCCAGGGGCGAGTACGGCACATACGCGATGGCGTCGGTGGCGCACAGCTCGAGCACTCCCTCGTGCTGCTCGCCGTGGAGCGCGTCGAACCGGTTCTGCACCGCGATCGGCCGGCAGCGGCGCGACAGCCGGGAGGCGACGTCCAGGTAGGTGGTGACGTTCCCGGTCGTGAAGTTGGACACGCCGAGGTAGTGCACCCAGCCGCGTTCGACCAGGTCCTCCACGGTCTCCAGCGACTCCTCGACAGGGGTGTCCTCGTCGAAGCGGTGGAACCAGAGCATGTCGATCCAGTCGACGGCGAGGCGCTCCAGGCACGCCTTGACGCCCTCGATGATCTGCAGCCGGGAGAGACCGCCGTGGTTGGGGGTGACGCCGTCCATGCCGCCGTGCACCTTCGTGGCCAGCACGATGTCGCGCCGCTTGCCGGGGTTCGCCTCGAACCAGGTGCCGAGGATGCGCTCGGAGTTGCCACTGCCGTTGTTGTACCGGTTCGCCGTGTCCCAGAAGACGGCGCCCTCGTCGTAGCTTGCGTCGAGGATCGCCAGCGACGTCTCCTCGTCAGAGCGTGACGCGTCGCCGGTCTCGGGGTAGCCGAACTTCCAGGTGCCGACACCGACGGCGGGCACACGGAGACCGCTGGTGCCCAGACGCCGGTAGGGCATCCCGTGGAACTCGTCGGTGGCGTACGGGGTGTCGTTCAGCGAGGGGTCGGGGTCGCGGCGGCTCATGCGTCCACCCTAGCGACGCTGGTGTACGGAGGTGGTGGTCTGAGAAGCCGGCCGGCGATCAGCAGTGGTCAGCTGGCGTACTTGGCCTCTGCCCGTGCCCGGGCCTTGGCGGCCTCGACGTCGCGGTCCTTCGGCGGGGCGGACGTGGTCAGGTGGTCGAGCAGGTGCTGCGTCGCGTGGGCGATCGTGGCGACGGCCTCCTCGAACGCCGCCTCGTTGGCCTTCGAGGGCTTGCTGGTGCCCGCGATCTTGCGTACGTACTGGAGCGCTGCCGCGTGCACCTCCTCCGACGTCGCCGGGGGCTCGAAGTTGTGAAGGACGTGGATGCTGCGGCACATGCCGGTCACGCTACGCCGCGCGGCGGGCTTTCTGGCCCAGGAGGCGCGACGACCCCCGCCTCCGTGCGGAGGCGGGGGTCTCGTTCGCTCTGGTTCAGCTGCAGGTGACGGTGACGCCGTTGACGTCGTGCACCCCCGGGCCGAGCTGCTGGCACTGCTGGTAGGCGTAGAAGGCGCCCATGCCGCCCAGGAGATAGCCGACCAGGCCGAGCGCCAGGAAGACGGCGCCGACGATGATGCCGATGAGGGCCGGGGTGTTCTTGAACCCGGCCTTCTTCGACTGGTTGTAGGCGATGATGCTGACGATCAGGCCGACGAGGCTGCACAGGAAGGCCAGCACGAGGCCGGCGATGCCCAGGTTCTTGCCGGGGTCGACGCCCGTGGGCGTGGTGTAGGCCGGGCCACCGACCGGGCCGGGCCCGTACGCGTTGCCGAGCGGTTCGTTCGTGGACATGGAGGCTCCCTCGTGAGTGGGCTGTGCCGGGGGACGCCGCAGATGCTAGCGGCGACCGGTGCCAGGTCCGCAACGGGCTCGGCCCCCGCCTGCAGCAGGCGGGGGCCGAGAGGTATGTGTCGCGGACGACGCGTCAGGGGGTCGTGACGTAGGCGTTCATGCCGCCGGTGGCGTACATGATGACGCCGAGGACCAGGGAGATGCCGGCCACGATCATGCCGATGAGGGCCGGGGTGTTCTTGAAGCCGGCGGCCTTCGACTTGTTGTAGGCCAGGATGCTGACGATCAGGCCGACGAGGCTGCAGAGGAACGCCAGCACGAGGCCGACGATGCCCATGGTCTTGCCCGGGTCCTCGGCAGGGCCCACAGGGCCAGAGTTGTAGGCGGGACCGCCCACCGGGCCGCCGCCGGGGTTGGTCCCGTACGCGTTGCCCTGAGGTTCGTTGTAGGACATGTTGCTCCTTGGTGCGAGTTGTCGTGTGCCCCCGTGTCACGGCTGCGCGCTGAGGATAGCGGGCCAAGGGCTCCAGATGACGCTCTGGCGGACAACGATGTCCTCGGGGCCGCAGCCCCGGGGCGCTGGTGTGCCGGGCGACCGCCCGAGCGGGCTAGGAGTGGCCGGCCGTGGGCACGACCAGCGACCGGCCGATCAGCGACACCGACATCCGGTCGCCGGTGCGGATCTGCTGGTCGGTGGACACGGTGAACGTCGTCTGGCCGGGGGTGTCGGCGTCGTGGCGCATCAGCTGGAGCCGGCGGTGGTCGCCGTGGAAGGCGACGCTCACCACCTGCCACGGGCCGCGTACGTCGAGCCGCGCCAGCACCTGGTGGGGGCGGGCGACGACGGTGGCGGGCCCGTCGGGCACGCCCAGGGCCGGGACCCGGCCGATGACCGTCGCGGCGACGCCGTGGGTCACCTGTGCCTCCAGCTCCAGGGTGGCCCCCAGCAGGCGTGCGGTGGGCAGGTCGACGGGACGTTCGTACACGGTGCTGGGCGCTCCCGCCTGGCGCAGCTCGCCGGCGTCCAGCACGGCGACCACGGAGGCGAAGGACAACGCCTCGTCCTGGTCATGGGTGACCAGCAGCGTGGTCACCCCGGCCGTCTCCAGCACGGCACCGACCAGGTCGCGCGTACGCTCCCGCAGCTGTGCGTCCAGCGCCGAGAAGGGCTCGTCGAGCAGCATCAGGTCGGGGCGGCGGGCGAGCGCCCGGGCCAGGGACACCCGCTGCTGCTGCCCGCCCGAGAGCTGGTCGGGTCGCCGCGAGGCGAGGTCTGGCGACAGGTTCACCGTGGTGAGCAGGTCGGCGATGCGCTCGCTGGTGCGCTCGGCCCGGGGCAGCCCGAACCCGATGTTGCGGCCCACCGAGAGGTGAGGGAACAGGGCGCCGTCCTGCGACACGTACCCGATGCCCCGCTCGTGCGGCGGCACCCAGACCGCGCCGTCGGTCACGGCACGGTCGGCGACGTGGATCGAGCCGGCAGTGGGCCGCTCGAACCCGGCGATGCAGCGCAGCAGGGTGGTCTTGCCGCCGCCAGAAGGGCCGACCACGGCGACCACCGAGCCCCGTGGCGCGGTCAGGGACACGCCGTGCAGCACCTCGCTGCGCCCGTACGCCGCCCGCAGCCCGTCGACGACGAGCAGGTCGTTCATGTGGTCATCCCTCCCGCGACTGCCGGAAGAGCAGGGCAGTCATCGGCACCGAGAGTGCCACGAGCGCAAGGGCGTACGGCGCGGCGCCCGGGTAGTCGATCTCGCTGGACAGCGACCAGAAGCGTGTGGCCAGCGTCTCCGTGCCCGTCGGCGCGAGCAGGAGGGTGGCGGTGAGCTCGCCCGCGACGCCCAGGAAGGTCAGGGCCGCGGCGGCGCCGAGGGCGGGGGCGAGGATCGGCAAGGTGACGCGGCAGAAGGCGGCGGCGGGGGTGCAGCCGAGCGTGCGGGCGGTCTCCTCCAGCGACCGCGGTGCCTGGGCGATGCCGCCGCGCAGGGTGGCGACGGCGCGGGGGAGGAAGAGCACGACATAGGCCGCGACCAGCACGACGGGGGTCTGGTAGAGCGCGGGGGTGGCGCGCAGCGCGATGGCCACGAACGCCAGGCCGACGACCATGCCGGGGAGCGAGGAGCCGATGTACGTCACGGCCTCCACCACCCGCGGCCAGCGCGTGGCGCGGCGCTCCGACAGCCAGGCGACCGGCAGCGCGGCCAGGCAGGTGACCACGCCGCCCAGGGCCGCGTACGCGAGCGTGGAGACGAGCGCGCCCACGAGGTCACCGTCGAGGCCGGTGGTCAACGAGAGCCAGCGCACCAGGGCGTACGCGGGGACGCCGAGCGTGGCGGCGATCAGGGCGGCGGTGGCCGCGAGGGCGGGGACGGACCAGACACCGAGTGCCACGAGACGCGGCTGTCGCGCCGAGCCGCCGCCGAGGCGGGCGTGGCGGTGGCGCCCGCGTACGGAGGCGTCGCCGGCCAGGACGGCGAGGCACAGCAGCACCAGCACACCGGCCAGCATCGACGCCGCCGGACCGGCGAAGGTGGAGCGGTACTGGTCGTAGATCGCGGTGGTGAAGGTGTCGAACCGCACGTATGCGAACGCGCCGTACTCGGCCAGCAGGTGCAGCGCGACCAGCAGCGAGCCGCCGAGGACCGACAGCCGCAGCTGGGGGAGGACGACCCGGGCCAGGGTGGCGGGGCCGGAGAGGCCCAGCGACCGGCCGCTCTCCTCGAGCGCGGGGTCGAGGCGCCGCACGGATGCGAGGACCGGCAGGTAGACGAACGGCGCGTACGCGGCGACCGAGACCACCGACGCGCCCAGCAGGCCGGAGATCGAGGGCCACACCGTGGCCCAGGCGTAGCTGGCGACGAAGGCGGGCACGGCCAGGGGTGCCACGAACAGCACCGACAGCAGGCGTCTGCCGGGCAGGGAGGTGCGCTCGACCAGCAGCGCCTGCGCCACGCCGATCACGACGGTGGCCGGCACCACGACCGCCACCAGCGCGACCGTGTTGAGCAGCAGCTCGCCGACGCGCGGGCGCCAGACCACCTCGACGATCCGGGCCGGGCCGGTCTCCGCGGCGGCCCAGGCGATGAACCCGAGCGGCAGCAGGCAGAGCAGGGCGACGGCCAGCGCGCACACGTCGACGACGGACGGGGCCCGGAGGCGCCCCGCCCGTCGTGGAAGCGTGGCAGCGGTCAGAGCAGGCCAGCCTGCTGCATGAGGGTGACGACCTCGGGGCCGTTCAGCTTGGCGATGTCGACGGTCGGCGCCTGCAGCTCGGCGAGCGGCTTCAGCTTCGCGTTGGCGGAGACGCCGGAGGCCACCGGGTACTCGAACGCCGTGCCGTCGCGCAGCACCTGCTGGCCCGCCTGCCCGGTGACGTACGCCAGGAAGGCCTGCGCCGCGACCGGGTTCTTGCTGCTCTTCAGCACACCCCCGCCAGAGACCGAGACGAACGCGCCCGGGTCCTGCTTGCCGAAGTAGTGCAGGTCGACGTTGCCGGAGTTCTGCCCGCCCTTGGCCTGGTCGCCGAAGAAGTAGTAGTGGTAGATCACGCCGCCCTCGATCTCGCCGGCGTTGACGGCCTTCATCACGGCGCCGTTGCCCTTGTACGCCTTGGAGCCGGTCTTCATCGCCTGCAGCCATGCGGCCGTGGCGTCCTTGCCCTTGAGGGCGAGGATGGCCGAGACGATGGCCTGGAAGTCGGCACCGGACGGCGATGCTGCCCAGCGGTTGGCCCACTCGGGCTTGGCGAGGTCCATGATGCTCGCCGGGAGGGTGGAGGCGTTCAGCTTGGTCTTGTTGTAGACGAACACGGTGGAGCGGGCGGCGATGCCAGTCCAGGCGTTGGTCGAGGGGCGGTAGGCCGCCGGGACCTGCGAGACGGTGGTCGCGCCGACCGGGGCGAACAGGCCCTTGTTCTCGACGATGGTCATCGCGGGGGAGTTCTCGGTGAGGAACACGTCGGCCGGCGAGGCGGCGCCCTCGGTGGCGATCTGGTTGGCGAGCTCGGTGTCGGACCCCTGCCGCATCGTCACCTGCACGCCGGTCTGCTTGCTGAACCCGTCGATCCACTCCTTGGTGAGCGACTCGTGCTGGGCGTTGTAGACCGTGATGGTGCCGGTGGGCTTCGCGTCCGCGGAGCCGGATGCGGCAGCCGACGCGGAGGCCGCCGGGCCCCCTGTGGTGCTCGAGCCGCAGGCGCCGAGTGTGGCGAGCGAGAGGGTGGACAGGCCGGCCGTGAGGATGCCGCGACGCGTGGGATTGCTCATGAAGGTAAGGCTAACCTAACCGGCCCCCATTAACGCAACACGGGGGTGGTGTTATTCCGCGGCGCCACCGACCGGCTCTTGGCGGCCGCACCCGCATCTTCTGGTCGCCGGCGACATCACGTGCCATATGAGGCGCCGGGTGCGCCCAGGTGCCAGAAGGTGCAGGTGTGGCTCAGCCCCGCCGCTGGAAGCTCACCTTGACCTCGGCGGACGAGGTGGACTGCCCCTGGTAAACACCCTTGAAGGGCGGTACGTCCTGGTAGTCGCGGCCTCGGCCGACGATCACGTGGTCGAGACCCACCTCGCGCAGGTTGGTGGGGTCGGCGCCGAACCAGTCGCCGTCCCACCACTCCAGCCAGGCGTGGGACTCGCCCTCGGCCGTCTCCCCGACCGCGAGGTCGGCCCGGGGGCAGAGGTACCCGGAGACGTACCTCGCCGGCACGCCGATGGCCCGCAGCCCCGCGATGGCGACGTGGGTGATGTCCTGGCAGACGCCGAGGCGGGAGTCCCAGGCGGTCTGCGCGCCGTCAGCCACCGACGAGGAGCCCTTCGCGTACGCCACCCGGTCGTGCGCCAGCCCGCAGACCAGCTCGACCGCCTCCCTCGGCGACCTGCCGTCGACCGCGGCCACGAACTCCTGCGTCACCGCCTCGCCCACCGAGGTGCGGGCACTGGGCACCAGGTACTCGTAGAAGCGGTCCGTCAGCGTCTCGTTACGCAGGTCGTCCCACGTCATCTCGGCACCCGACCGCTCCACGTCGCTGCGCTCGACCACGCTGAGCGACTCGACCTCCAGCGACTCGTGCGGGCTCTGGGCCTCCAGCGCCGTGACGTGGGTGCCCCAGTAGTCGCGGTACACGTGCGACCAGCTCATCGGCCGTACGCGGAGACGGCTCTCCAGCGTCGCCTGCCCGTCCTCGGTCACCGGCGTCATCCGTACCTCGTTGTGCGAGGCGACCACCGGCGCCGAGTAGGTCAGCGTCGTCGTGTGCGTGATCCGGTAGCGCCGCTGGCTCATCGCACCTCTCCCGTCCACACCGTCGTCGCGCCGGTCGGGAAGTACCGCCGCGCCACCTCGGTGGCGGCCGCGGTCACGGCCTCCTGCACGTGCTGCATGTCGTCGCCGAGACCGGCGAGCACCTCCTCCAACGGCCTGTACTCCAGCGCCGTCCGGACCCGCGCCAGCTCCCGCCGCGCCTCGTCGGAGACGCCCATCCGGTCACTCGCGCTGTCGGGGCTGAGCCGCCGTAGCGTGGCCTCGGCCTGCCGCAGGTTGTACACCACCGACCGCGGGAAGTGCCGGTCGAGCACCAGGAACGCGGCCAGCTTCTCGTCGTCGACCACGCCGCGGCGTGAGTGCGCGTACGCCTGCACGCCGCCGCACGCCGCCAGCACGTTCGTCCACGACATCCCCGACAGGGGCAGCGTGCCGGTGGCGACCATGCGCGCGGTCATGTCGGCCCGTTCCAGGTAGCGCCCGAGCACCAGGAAGTCCCAGGCCTCGTCGTGGCCCATCGTGGAGTCGGCGACGCCGCGGATCAGCGCGGCCCGCTCCCTGGTCCAGGCCAGGTGCCGCGACGACGCGTCCGGGGCGCCGAGGTTGCGCCACCGGAACCATGCCGTGTTCAGCACCTCCCACAGCTCCAGCGGCAGCACCTCGCGCGCCCGCCGCGCGTTCTCCCGGGCCGAGAACCAGCTGCCCGCGATCGAGCTGGGGTTGCCCGTGTCGAACACCAGCAGGTCGCGCACCACGTTGAAGTCGACCGACCCGGGCGGCTCGATGCCCATGATCATCGACAGCACCATCTCGGCCGGCTCGGTCTTCTTGGTCTCGATCAGCGCGAGGCGTACGACGTCGACGATGCGTGCCGTGCCGTCGGCGCGCTCCACGTACCGGCCGATCCAGGCCAGCGACTCGGCGATGCGGCTCAGCACGACGCCACCACCCGTCCCTGCTGCTGCTGCTGCTGCTGCGCCCGGATCTCGTCGTCACGGAACACCGCCGGCGGGCTCAGCACCACCACCTCCCGGGTGTCCGGTTCCGTACGCGCCGGCGCGGGCACCTCCGCGTCGGCGAGCACCCAGGTGTCCTTGGAGCCACCACCGCGGGAGGAGTTCACGACCAGCTGCCCCTCCGGCAGCGCCACCCGGGTCAGGCCGCCCGGCAGCACCGTCACGTCGTCACCGTCGTTGACCGCGAACGGCCGCAGGTCCACGTGCCGCGGCGCGAGGCGCCCGTCGACCAGGGTGGGGATCGTCGACAGCTGCACGATCGGCTGCGCGATCCAGCCGCGCGGGTCGGCCAGCAGCGCCGTACGCAGCTCGTCGAGCTCGTCACGGCTGGCCTGGGTGCCGATCACCAGCCCCTTGCCGCCCGAGCCCGCCACCGGTTTCACGACCATCGAGTCCAGGTTGTCCAGCACGTGCTGCAACGACTCGGGCTCGGTGCACCGGTAGGTGTCGACGTTCGGCAGCACCGGGTCCTCCCCGAGGTAGTAGCGGATGACCTCGGGCACGTAGGAGTAGACGAGCTTGTCGTCGACTACCCCGTTGCCCACGGCGTTGGCGATGGTCACGCGCCCGGCCCGCATCACGCTCACCAGGCCGGGGCAGCCGAGCATCGAGTCCTCCCGGAAGTGCACCGGGTCGAGGAACTCGTCGTCGACGCGGCGGTAGATCACGTCGACCTGCTTCAGCCCCTGGGTCGTACGCATCCGCACGACTCCGCCGGAGCAGACCAGGTCACGGCCCTCGACGAGCTCCACGCCCATGGTGCGCGCCAGCAGCGTGTGCTCGTAGTAGGCCGAGTTGTGCACCCCGGGCGTCAGCACCACGACGGTCGGGTCCTCGGCCCCGTCGGGTGCCGCGGCGCGCAGCGCCTTCAGCAGCAGGGCGGGGTAGCCGTCCACGGGGCGGACGGGGAACTGGTCGAACACCTCGGGGAACACGTTCGCCATGGCGCGGCGGTTGGAGATCACGTACGACACACCCGACGGCACCCGTACGTTGTCCTCCAGCACCCGGAACACCCCAGACTCGTCACGGATCAGGTCGATCCCGGAGACGTGGATGCGGACCCCGTTCGCCGGCTGCAGCCCGCTCACGGCGCGGTGGTAGTGGTCGCTGGAGGCGATCAGCTGCCAGGGCAGCACCCCGTCGCGCACGATTCGGGGCAGCGAGGCGCCCTCGCCGGAGTAGATGTCGGCCAGCAGGTGCTCCAGCGCGGTCACGCGCTGCTTCACACCGCGGTCGATCACCTCCCACTCAGAAGCGGAGATGATGCGCGGCACCAGGTCGAGGGGGAACGCCCGCTCCTCGCCGGCGTAGTCGAAGGTCACGCCCTGGTCGACGTACGTGCGCGAGAGGGTGTCGACGCGCTCGTTCAGGTCGTCGGCCGACATCGAGCTGATGATCTCGAAGACCCCGCCGTACGCGGGACGCGGCTGTGACGGGCCGGCGATCATCTCGTCCCAGGCACCGTTCCTGGAGGCTGGGTAGCCGTCGAACAGGTCCGCCGTCTCCGCCACCGTGCCTCCTGCCTGCCACTGATCTGGTGTGCGCAGTGTGGCACGTCCGTCGCCGCCGCGCCGCAGGTCGTGACAAGGGGGTTCTCCGGCGTGTCAGGGACGGCTGCCGGGGCGGGGGTCTGCGCCGGTTGCCAGTGGCACACAGGTGCGCCACTTCGGTCCCACCTTCGCAAGAGTCTGACCGGCGGTACCCTGCCCGCTGCCGTACACTTCGAGTGCCACGTTCGGGGGAGGCGTGAACATGACGCGGGTTGACTACCTGCTGGTCGGGGCCGGCGCCGCTGGGGCGGCCGTGGCCCACCGCCTCAGTGCCGACCCCTCGGTCACGGTGCTCCTGCTGGAGGCCGGGCGTCGCGACATCAGCCCTCTCATCCACATCCCCAGCGGTTTCACCCGGCTCCGCACCTACTCCTGGCTCTACCTCACGGTGCCGCAGAAGGCGATGGACGACGCCACCAAGCTGTACCCCCAAGGCCGCACGCTGGGGGGCGGGACCGCGGTGAACTCGATGATCTACATCCGCGGGCAGCGGCACGACTTCGACGACTGGGCTGCCCTGGGCAACCCCGGCTGGGACTACGAGCACGTCCTCCCGTACTTCCGGCGCGCGGAGTCGTACCCCCGGATCGATGACGCCTACCACGGCCAGGACGGGCCGCTCGGCATCGGCCGGCTGCCCGGCTACAACCCCCTCAGCGAGGCGTTCGTGGCGGCCGGCCTGGAGCTGGGGCTCCCGTACAACCCCGACTTCAACGGGGCCACGCAGCACGGCGTCGGCTACTACGACGTCACCCAGCACCGCGGGTGGCGGGTCACCGCCTCCACCGCGTACCTGCGCCCCGTGCGCCGGCGGCCCAACCTGGAGGTACGGCTCCGGGCGACCGTCACCCGGGTGCTGGTCGAGAACGGCCGCGCGGTCGGGGTGGTGTACCGGTCGGGAGGCCGAGAGCACGTGGTGCGGGCCGAGCGCGAGGTGGTCCTGTGCGGTGGGGCCGTGAACAGCCCGGCGCTGCTGCTGCGCTCCGGCATCGGGCCTGCCGACGAGCTGCGCGCGGTCGGCATCGATGTGCGGCACGACCTGCCGGGGGTGGGCCGCAACCTGCAGGACCACCTCGACGTCGCCATGACCTCGCGCACCAGTGCTGTCAGCTACAACAACCTGGGCCGCTCGTGGCGGCTGCCGGGGGCGGCGGTGGAGTACATGGTGAGGCGGTCGGGGCCGATCACCTCCAACGTCGCCGAGGCGGGCCTGTTCCAGTCCATCGACGGCGACGAGCGCCCCGACCTGCAGATGTCGGCGCTCCCGACGTACGGCAACGGGGAGCGGCGCGCCGGCCATGGCTTCACGCTGAACGTCACCTATCTCCGGCCGCAGAGCCGCGGCACGGTCACGCTGCGTTCCGCCGACCCGGCGGTGGCTCCGGTGGTCGACCCGAACTACCTGGCAGAGCCCGCCGACTGGGTCGGCACCAGAGCGGGGATCGCGATGGCCCGCGACGTCCTTGCCACTCGTGCCCTGCGGGACCTGGACGTCGACGAGCTCGAGCCTGGCCCGTTGGTGACCGACGAGCGGGGCCTGCGGGGCTACGTCAACAAGCGTTCCCGCACCAGCTACCACCCCGTCGGCACGTGCGCGATGGGCACGGGGGACGAGGCGGTGGTCGACCCCCAGCTGCGCGTACGCGGCCTGGAGGGTCTGCGCGTCGTCGACTCCTCGATCATGCCGCGACTGGTCAGCGGCAACACGATGGCGGCGTCGTACATGATCGGTGAGAAGGGGTCGGACCTGATCCTCGGCCGGGCATGCTGAGGGCATGGGCTGGGAAGGCTACGACAAGCACTCGGGGCCCGCAGCCTCGGTGGGACCAGCAGCGGCGGGTCGACGAGGAGGGCACCGATCTTCCGGCCACCGGCGACCTCGCCGACGGGGTGGTCTGGTCCACGGCGCCCGAACGCGTTCCCGAGAAGCCGCCGAGACGGCGTGGGCGGACGTTCGTGGGTGCCCCTCTCATGCTGGGCTGCTCTGTCTGCTGCTGCCCGCTGCCATCGTGTCGGCGGTGGCCGCGGGTCACCCCGTGGCGCTGGTGGTGGGGTCTCCCCGTGGCGCTGGTGGTGGGGGCTCCCTGACCGTCTTGGCTGCCGGGTTCGTGGGCGTGTGCGTCAGCGAGGCCCAGGGGGACCCCTGGCGGCGGGCCCGGCACGCCCGCCCGAAGGCAGACACCAAGGAAGGAACGCGGTGATTCCCGAGATGCGCGCCTGGATCGGCACCGCAGCGAGCCGCCGGCCCCTTCAGGCGTGCGGCTCCCAGGGGACCGTGAGCGCATGAGCAAGTGGCAGGCCTACGACGCCGGGCGGCCTGAGCCGAGGTGGACCCCACCGCCGCCCGTCGACGACGTCGAGGGCTCCACGTGGGAGCCGAGCGAAGACGACCTCGCCCTGGGGTTCAGACCCTCGCCGGAGACGCAGCTCGCCGTGACCAGGGCCGCTCATCCGGAGCCGGTGACCCCGGCTCGGCCGCTGTCGCCGGCCACGAGGCTCGCGGGCGGGCTCGTGCTCCTCTCGATCCTCCTGCTCCCCATCGCCGTCCTCGCCTCGGCCGTCAGCATGAGTGTGGCGAACGTGCTCGCGGCGGGCATGGGCATCACCTTCTGCAGCGGCTTGATGATCGGGACGATCGCGGTGGTCCGCGAGGCTCTAGGGCCCGGGAGCGACGAGGTGGGCGACAAGTCCGACAGGGACAAGACCGCCGAGGACAAGGCCGGCGGCGACGCCTCCTGACGGCGGGCGGAAGTCCTGGGCGTCAGCGCGCAACCGCAGGCCGACGTCGGGCGTTTGCTGAAGTGTCAAGGAGAGGTCGAGCCCGGTTTTCCCTTGTGCCCCTGCGATTCGCATACTGACCAGGTCTGGCGATCTGTCTTGGGGGGGATGGCTGGCGCTCGCAACCGAACGGAAGGTAACGACCAGTGCGAACGACCACCAGAACGAGAGTGACGGCCGCCGCTGCAGCGCTGGCCGTGGCGATGGCAGGGTTCAGCGGCTTCGCCGCCCGGGCCCAGGCCGCACCGGTCGCCCCGGTGCCGGAGGCGCCGGTCCCGGCCGCCCGGCCGGCGGTGACGCCCACCGTGACCTCGGTCCCCGCCTCGGGGGT
>ERZ501047.15-NODE-15-length-66850-cov-7.708047_pt1 | contig 66850 bp, 67 predicted proteins | sample MGYA00510868_ERZ501047 | MGnify/ENA primary metagenome ERZ501047 (study PRJEB25958, sample SAMN03398593) | human skin metagenome | study: EMG produced TPA metagenomics assembly of the Human Skin Microbiome Metagenome (human skin metagenome) data set. | reverse complement strand
CCTGCGGGTTGAAGCGATTGTCCATCGGCCGCTCGGCGAGCCAGTCGGCGCCGAAATGGGTGCGCAGCGTCTCGGGCTCGTAGGACAGGCGAGCGCGATTACACATAATAGGGATTCCGGACGTCAGGGTCGATCGCGCGAACCTACGCCACCGCGATCTTGCATCAAGGCGGATGGTGCCCCCGACCGTGTGCTTAGCCGCGCAGCCACGGCCACGGACCGGTAATGGCGACGGTCTTTGTCGGGCTGTAGATGTTGACAAACAACGTGCGCGCGTCGGGGCTGAAGCAGGCGCCGGCGAGTTCGGTCGGCAGGCGCAGCCGTGCGAAGTCGCTGATCTGTCCGCTTGGATTGACGAGCTTCAGCCGATTATCGACGCTGTCGCCCGGCTGGTCCTCGCACACCACGAGGTGGCCGCTCGGCGCCACGGTCAGGTTGTCGGCATAGTGCAGCATGTCGGTGCCGCTCGATTCGACGAACAGTTCGAGGGTCGGTGGCGATGCGCGTTCGTCGTGCCCCTCGACGTGCGACGGGGCGTAGCGGAAGATCTGTCCGACCCGCGCTGCCCCGCCGCTCGTGCAGGCGAGGTAGATTTCGCCGCGGGGGCCCATGTGGATGCCTTCGCCCCGCGCAAAGGGCACCGCGCCTGCCGCCGCGCCGCGCTGGCGTAGGTCGTCGGCGGGACTGTGGGTGCCGTCGAGGTCGATCCACCGCACCGGCAACGCCGCACGCTGAGGCACATCGCTGCCTGTCCAGTTGCGCGTATCCCGCCGCGCCGGATCGACGAAGGCCAGCGCCTGCAGTCGTCCGCCTGCGACGAGCCTCCCCCGCGCATTCGGGAGAAGGCGATAGAGGAGGCCGTCCGGCCGATCCTCGGTCAGGTAAACGATGCCCGTGCGCGGGTCGACGACCGCCGCTTCGTGATTGAAACGGCCGAGTGCGGTGAGCGCGACCGGCTGCACCAGGCCGCGGCCCGCCGCAGGCACCTCGAACACCCAGCCATGGTCGGCGCCGACGCTGTCGCCGGCGCGCGTCATATCCTCCTCACAGGTGAGCCAGCTTCCCCACGGCGTCACCCCGCCGGCGCAGTTGCGGATGGTGCCGACCAGGCTGAGATACTGTTCCTGCACGACGCCGCGGCGATAGTCATAGACGATCGTCGTCGTACCGCCGGGGAGCGGTGCGGCGTCGCTGCGCCGACGGTCGTAGGTTGGGATGGCGCCGGAGGGCTTGCGCGCGAACGGGCCGGTGTCGCTATGCCCGGGACCAAGCTCGTGATTGCGGACCAGTGCCACGCGCCCGCCGCCAAGGTCGAACGCGCCCATCCCGTCGCCACGGTCGGGCACCATCCAGCCGTCGGCCATCGTGTCGCCGAAGCTCGATATGACGCGGTAGGTAAAGCCCTGCGGCAGATCGAGTACCCCCGCCGGATCGGGCTCGAGCGCCGGCCACGGTGCGCGACGCGAAAGGGCCGCTCCCGATGACGTGCCGCATCCGCCGAGCGCGAGGCTGGCGAAGGCGGCGGAGAGGCCAAGCGATGCGGCACGGCGAGTGATCACGGCAGGATTTCCCTTGTCTGAAATTCTGGCCTGGCGTCGAAAAACGACAGCGGCGTTACGCGCTGACCGCGCGATCACGCCGCGCGTCACGGAAATGTCACGCGTTTGCCACCGAATCGTCGCGCGCCGGTCATAGCGCGCCGCTCGTCGACCCGCCGCCCGATCGCGGCGTCGAAGGGGGTTATCGAATGCTGTCGTCCTTCCGCACCACCCGCATCGTTGCGGGCGCCTCTCTCCTCACGCTCGCCGCTGCCATGAGCACGCCCGCGCTCGCCGCAGACCCGGTCGCGTCGCCCGCCAACGCCGAGACCGCCGCGGCACCTGCGGAGGAGGACCAGTCGGGCGACATCGTCGTCACCGGATCGCGCCCGATCGCGGAATCGGAGGCTGCGGCGCTGCGGGCACAGCGCGCATCGGATTCGCTGGTCAGCATCGCCGCCAGCGACAGCGTCGGCCGCCTTCCCGACCAGAATATTGCGCAGGCCGCGGGCCGCCTGCCGGGCGTCGCGGTCCAGCGCGACCAGGGCCAGGCGCGCTACATTTCGCTGCGCGGGGCGCCGATCAACTGGACCACGCTTTCGATCGACGGGCTCAACATCGTCAGCCCCGAAGGCCGCGACACGCGCTACGACAGCATCCCCTCGGCGATCGCCTCGCAGATCGTGGTGCGCAAGGCGGTGACCCCGGACATGACCGGAGAGACGGTCGCCGGCAACGTCGACATCATCACCCGTTCGGCGTTCGACTACCCCGGGCTGCGCGTCGCCGGAAAGCTCGGCGCGGGTCATGTCGAGCTTGGCGGGCGCACCGAATATGAAGGCTCGTTGGTGGTGTCCGACCGATGGCGGCTGGGTGCGGGCGAGCTCGGGGTGGTGATGTCAGGCAGCTACTATCAGCGCGACATGCTCACCGACAATTTCGAGACCGACTGGGAGCCCGTGGCGCAGGACCTCCAGCCGGGCGGCGCCGGCCGCATCTGGGCGCGCGAGACCGAGAACAAGCTCTACCGCCTCACCCGCCGCAACTGGTCGGCGAGCGGTAGGCTCGAATGGCGCCCCGACGCCGGCGGCCGCCTGTTCGCGCAGTCGATCTACACCATCTTCACCGACGACGAAGCGCGCGACAATTTCATCTTCGACCTCGACGATCGCCAGTCGGACAACAAGCGCGGCGCGGCGCCGTGCGGCGCGACAAATCCGGTGACCAACAGCGGCTATGCCGACGTGTGCATCGGCAACACGCCCTTCACCGGCACCGTCTATGGCATCGACATCAATCAGCGCGCGACGCTGCGCGCGTTCCGCCAGTCGATCTGGAGCAATACCGCAGGCGCCGACGTGCCGCTGTCCGATGCGACCGACCTAGCCGTTCGCCTGAACTTCACGCGGGCCGAGGACGATCGCAGCGTCGTCGGCGAAGCGCGCTTCGACAGCCCTTCGACGCGCACGCAGCGCCCGACGGTCGAATATGATTTCCGCGACCCGCAACTGGCGCGCGTGCGGCTGTACTCGACCCTCAACCCCGCCGGCACCTTCGCCCGCGGCGTCGAGAACCGCAACATCGACGCCTATCCGCGTCCGCTGTCGTCGCTGCGCTCGCTCGACGCGGTGGACACGACCGACGCCTTCACCGCGCGGGTCGATCTGCGCCACCGCACCGGCCTGTTCGCTAGCGATGCGGAGCTGCGCTTCGGGACGCAGTTCGACCTGCGACGCAAGGAGTCGAACGAACGCGAGCTGCTCGCCAACACGCCGGCACAGTTCGCCGCGGCGGGGCTCCCCACCACTTACCTCGGCAACTGGACGACCGACGCGCCGTTCCGCGGCCGGATCCCGCTGTCGTACGACTTCAAGCACTTCGACACCGACATCATGCGGCGCTTCGTCGCACAGCTCGACAAGGTGCAGGATTTCGTCCCCATCCCGGCCAATTTCTATGATGTCGAGGAGCAGGTTTACGCCGCTTACGTCATGGCGACGCTGCGCCCGTCGTGGGGCAGCATCGTCGGCGGCGCGCGCGTCGAGCATGTGCGCAACAGCGGTGAGGCGATCGTGACGCTCAACGGGGTCAACACGCCGATCCGCACGGCAAGTGACTCGACGCTGGTGTTCCCGAGCCTCCACTTCAACATCGACGTCGCCGACGACAAGAAGCTGCGGATTTCGTTCAACAGCGGCGCCGCGCGGCCCGATTACGATCAGCTGCGGCCCAACTTCACCTACAGCGACACCAATCAATCCATCTCCGGCGGCAACCCGGAGGCGCGCCCCGAGCGCGCCTACGGCGTCGACGTCTATCTCGAACAATATATCGTGCCGCAGGGCTTCGTGTCGCTCGGCGGCTTCTACAAGCGGGTCGAGGACGTGCTGTTCGACGACAGCCGCACCTTCAACTCCGACGTGCTCAACAGCGGCGGGATCGATCGATCGGGCTATGTGCTGTCGACCATCACCAACGGCGGCAGCGGCTGGATCGCGGGACTGGAGGCGGCGCTGCAGCTCCAGCTCGAGCCGTGGACGGGTTCGCTTGGCCTCCCCGACTGGATGGGCGGGTTCGGCATTAACGCCAACGCGACGCTCAATTGGTCGGAGGCGACTGCCCCCGACGGGTCTATACTGCCGCTGCCCGGCACCAGCGACGTCGTTTACAATATCGGCGCCTATTACGAGAAATATGGCCTGTCGCTGCGGCTCAACTATCAGAAGCGTTCCGACTGGCTCGACGCCTATGGCCCGGCCGCCGACGGCGGCAATTTTTACTGGGCGGCAGACGACGAGCTCGACTTCTCGGCGCGCTTCGCGGTGAACCGCAACTTCGAGATCTATTTCGACGCGTCGAACCTGCTCGATCAGCCGGGTCGGCGCTACGTTCGCTCGAGTCCATACACGATCGAGTGGGAACGCTTCGGTCGGCGCTTCACCGGCGGCGTGCGGTTCACCTTCTGATGCGCAGCGTAGCCCTCAAGCCGCTGCTGCTAGCAAGCGCCATCGCCGCCCTGTGGGGGTGCGCGACGCTCCCCCACAACATCTCGCTCCCCGCGGTCGATGTCGCGGCGAGCGGCGAGACTGAACCGGTCGGCACCGCCAACACCGACGCCGCCGACGACCCCGCCATCTGGCGCAACCCGGTCGATCCGTCGGCGAGCCTGATCGTCGGCACCGACAAGCGCGCGGGCATCCACGTCTATCGGCTCGACGGGCGCGCGGTGGGCTTCGCGCCGGCGGGGGAGATCAACAATGTCGACCTGCGCGATGGGGTGGCATGGCAAGGGCGCCGCATCGTTCTGGTCGGTGCATCGAACCGCAACAGCCTGACCCAGCCGCGGCTGTCGTTCTTTGCGCTCGACACGCGAAGCGGCGCGCTTGAGCCGATGGCCGAGATGCCGGTGCCGGGCGCCGACGGCGAAGCCTATGGTTTCTGCCTCGGCCGCATCGGAAACGACCCCATGCCCCGCGCCTACCTCGTTACCAAGGCGGGGCGGATCGACGAGGTGCGGATTCATGCCGGCTCCGGCGCGCCGGTCCGCCTCGAACGCACGCGCAGCTTCAGGCTTCGCACCCAATCCGAAGGCTGCGTCGTCGATGACCGCACCGGCCAGCTCTACGTCGGTGAAGAGGATGTTGGTGTGTGGCGCATCGACCTCAACCAGTCCGCGCCGACCCCGGTCATGTTCGCCAGCGTCGGCGTTCCGCAGGGGCTGGTAGCCGACGTCGAAGGGCTGGCGTTGGCACCTGAGGGCGAGCGCGGCGGTCTGCTCGTCGTGTCGAGCCAGGGCGACAATGCCTACGCCCTGCTCGACCTCGCCAGCGGCGCGCTGCGCGGCCGTTTCCGCATCAACGGCGGACCGATCGGCGGAACCAGCGAGACGGACGGCATCGAACTGATGCTCGGCGACTTTGGCCCGCGCTATCGCGAGGGGCTATTTGTCGCCCAGGACGGCGACAACGCTCCGCGCCCGCAGAACTTCAAGCTGGTGAGCTGGGCGGGAGTACGCGCCGCACTCGCCGCCCCACCCACCCCTGCCGCGCGCTAGTCTGGCGCGCCCGTCCTGAGATGGGTGAGTTCTTTAGTCGCTGGTTCCAGCAGGCCACACCCACTCGCGCTACCACTTCGGCGGGACCGGACGGCTGGGCCTGCCTCGGCGGCCAATCGGTCCGACCATGCGTATTCCAGAGACTCCGACGCGGCTGGTGCGCCGTGCCGTCAACGCATTGACGCAAGGGGGTGGGGCGCTTAACTCAGTGTCACGACGACCGGAATGGCGGCGCCTGTTGGCGCGCTTTTCGCCCGATCTGCTTTCCCCAAGCCCGACGATCGCCGGCCGCTCGCCCCAGCCACACCCGACACGGGACATGACATGCATTTGAAAGAACTGAAGACCAAGGCTCCGGCGGAGCTGGTCGAAATGGCCGAAGGCCTCGGCGTCGAAGGCGCCTCCACGCTGCGCAAGCAGGAACTGATGTTCTCGATCCTCAAGGCGATGGCCGAGGATGGCGAGGAAATTACCGGGTCGGGCACGATCGAGGTGCTGCCCGACGGCTTCGGCTTCCTGCGCAGCGCGGAAGCCAATTACCTCGCCGGACCCGACGACATCTACATCTCCCCTAATCAGGTCCGCAAACACGGGCTCCGCACGGGCGATACCGTCGAAGGTGAGATCCGCGCGCCCAAGGATGGCGAGCGCTACTTCGCGCTGACCAAGCTGATCAGCGTCAATTTCGACGCGCCGGAGGCGGTGCGGCACCGCGTCAATTTCGACAACCTTACCCCGCTCTACCCCGAAGAGCGGCTGCGGCTGGAGATCGACGACCCGACCATCAAGGACAAGACCGGGCGCATCCTCGACGTCGTTGCCCCGCTCGGCAAGGGCCAGCGCTGCCTGATCGTGGCGCCCCCGCGCGTCGGCAAGACGATTATGATGCAGAACATCGCCAAGGCGATCAGCGCCAATCACCCCGAGGTGTATCTGATCGTGCTGCTGATCGACGAGCGGCCCGAGGAAGTCACCGACATGCAGCGCACGGTCAACGGTGAGGTGGTCAGCTCGACCTTCGACGAACCCGCCACGCGCCACGTGCAAGTGGCCGAAATGGTGATCGAAAAGGCCAAACGCTTGGTCGAGCACAAGAAGGACGTGGTGATCCTGCTCGACAACATCACCCGGCTGGGCCGCGCTTACAACACCGTGGTGCCTTCATCGGGCAAGGTGCTGACCGGCGGTGTCGACGCCAACGCGCTGCAGCGGCCCAAACGCTTCTTTGGCGCGGCGCGCAACATCGAAGAGGGGGGCTCCCTCACCATCATCTCGACCTCGCTGATCGATACGGGGTCGAAGATGGACGAGGTCATTTTCGAAGAGTTCAAGGGCACCGGTAACGCCGAAATCGTGCTCGACCGCAAGGTGGCGGACAAGCGCGTCTTCCCGGCGATCGACATCGGCAAATCGGGCACGCGCAAGGAAGAGCTGCTGGTCGAAAAGACCAAGCTGTCCAAGATGTGGGTGCTACGCCGCATCCTCATGCAGATGGGCACCGTCGACGCGATGGAGTTCCTGCTCGACAAGCTCAAGGGTTCGAAGTCGAACGAGGAATTCTTCGAAAGCATGAACCAGTAAGGCGGACCTCATTGGATGTGCCCCTGCGCCGGCAGGGGCACACCTCCGGACGTCGAGACCATGCTTCGCTGTTGATTGCGGAGCTTTGGTGATGGGCCCCTGCCGGCGCAGGGCCATGGGGTAAGGCGGCTTTAGCTCCGGTCACCAGCTCCCAGATCCATCAGCGGCGCGAAACCACCGTGGATCATGCGCTTGCCGTCGAACGGCATCGGGTTCCTGGCAGGGTCCATGCGTGGGTCGAGCTTGGTCGGGTCCATCATGTCCGCCCACGCGGCGTCGCGGGTCGCCTTGTCGGGCCATTCGATCCAGCTGAGCACGACCTCTTCCTCGGCCTCCGCCTTGACTGCCATGCGCAGGTCGGTGAGTTTGCCGTTGGGGACATCATCGCCCCAGCATTCGACCACACGGAGCGCGCCCTTTTCGAGGAAAACCGCGTCGGCCATCCGTGCGTGAGCGAGGAATTGCTCACGATTTCCGCGTGGCACGGCGGAAATCATCGCGTCGAGATACTGCATGCGTCTCTCCTTTTCGAGGTATTTCGTTCTTGAGTGACCCGCTCAGCCGCGGTTCTGAGCCGTGTCGGAGGGGCCCCGTTCGGCGGCGGCGGGGTCCATCCAGAATGGCTCCCACAGGTGTCCGTCGGGATCGGCAAAGCCGCGCTGGTACATGAAGCCGTGATCTTCGGGCGGGTTGGGATCACCCTGTCCGCCCGCCACCACCGCGCGCTCCACCACCGCATCCACCGCCGCGCGGCTATCGAGGGTGAAGGCTAGCATCACCTCGCTTGAGGTCGCGGGCGGAATCGGACGTGTGGTGAAGCTCGCCCACTTGGCGTGGGTCAGCAGCATCACGTTGATCGTCTCGCTCCAGCGCATTGCGGCGGCGGTATCGTCGGAAAAGCGCGGCTCGTTCTCGAACCCGATCGCCTCGTAAAACGCCTTGGCGCGGGGCAGGTCGGTCACCGGCAGGTTGATGAAGATCATCTTCGGCGCAGTGTTGAGGCCGTTCACAACATGTCCTCCCTCTGGAAAATCATCGCGAGATAGCGGCGCAGGTGCGCCATCGGCTCCTGCGCGGCGGTGGCGTCGCCGGCCGCTTTGGCGAGGATGAAGCTCCCCTGGACCACCGTCTGGATGAAGCGTGCGACGCTCGCGCCGTCGGTCCAGCGCACGCCCGCGGCGGTCAGCGCGGCGTCGCATTCGCGCTCGAGCGAGGCGGCGTGGCCGAGCACCGCCGCGCCGGCCGCTGCGCGCAGTGGCTCGCTGCTCGCGTGAACCTCCTGCAGCAGCGTACCCGCCAGGCAGCTCGCACCGCCGAGGTCGCCGGTCATCATCGCCACCCTTGCGTCGAGATAGGCAAAGATGCGCTCCACCGGATCGCGGGTCTCGGGCGTGGCGAACAGCTCGTCGGCGCGCGCCCCCCAGTAGTCGACGGCGGCGCGGGCGAGCGCTTCCTTGCTCTCGAAATGGTGGAAGAACGCGCCCTTCGTCGCGCCTGCATGCGCGCAGAGCTGCTCGACCGACGTCGCCGCGTAGCCCTGCGCGCGCACCAGCTCGACCACCGCAGCGATCAGCCGCTGCCGCGTCGCGAGAGCGCGAGGCTGCCGGCGAGCTGGGGAGCGAGGCTCGGTCATCAAGAGAAACATACCGAACGGTATGTATCACGCAAGCGCGTAGGTGACGCCGGTTTGCTGCGCTTCCCCCTTGGCCGCGCGCCCGCTAAAGCCCGGCCATGATTATCGAGCTTTTCTCTGCCGCTGCGGCAGCCGCGCCCGTGGGCCTCGGGTCGCCCGCGGACATCTGGCAGCACATCGTCGCCGACTTCTCGAACATCGGGGAGCCCGCCGCGCTGGCGGCGTTTATGTCGATCCTGATGATCGACCTCGTCCTCGCGGGGGACAATGCGATTGTCGTCGGCGCGCTTGCCGCCGGCCTTCCGCCCGCGCAGCGCAAGAAGGTGATCGCGATCGGCATCATCGCGGCGCTCGTGCTGCGCATCATATTTGCGCTGCTGCTCACCCAGCTGATGCAGATTGTCGGGCTGATCTTCGTCGGCGGGCTGCTCCTCCTGTGGGTGGCGTGGCGCATGTGGCGCGACCTGCGCGACGACGCGGTGCACAATCCCGGTTCGCCTGAGGTCGAGGGCGACGAAACGAGCGGCATTCGCCCCGCCAAGAGCTTTGCCGCTGCGGCCTGGGGTGTGGCGCTCGCGGACGTGTCGATGAGCCTCGACAATGTGCTCGCCGTCGCGGGTGCAGCGCGCGAACACCCCGGCATCCTGATCGTCGGGCTGATCTTGTCGGTGATACTGATGGGCGTCGCCGCCAACATCATCGCCCAGTATATCGAGCGCTATAAGTGGCTTGCCTACGCCGGCCTGGCGGTCATCGTGGTCGTCGCGGTCAAGATGATCTACGACGGCTGGATCGACCCGAGCCTCGGGTTGGGGACATTGTTCGCTTGATGCTAGGGTGGAGCCTTCTCGAGGAGACAGCCGCATGAAGGTCAACATCAGCGTCGAATGCACCCCGGAAGAAGCGCGCAGCTTCTTCGGGCTCCCCGACGTCAGTCGCGCGCAGCAGGTCTATGTCGACAAGGTCAGCCGCATGATGGGCGACAGCGTCGGATCGGCAGCGGTGGGAGACCTTGTGAAAAGCTGGTCCACCCTCGGCGGCGTCGGGCTCAACCTCGCGCAGCAGATCCTCGGGCCGCTCGCTGCGGCGGGCGAGGGCGGGCGGGGCCGCGATCGCGATCCTCGCGACCACGACCGGCGCTCCCCCAGCGAAGACTGACTTGCGCACCATCTTTGCGCTGTCGAGCGGCGCTCCACCCGCCGCGATCGCGGTGGTGCGGATCAGCGGGCCGCGCGCGGGGGCGGCACTCGAGCAACTGTCGCGCCGTCCGCTCCCGGAGCCGCGGCGTGCTTCGATGCGGACGTTGCGCGACGGCGCGGGCGCGGAGCTCGACCGGGCGCTGACACTGTGGCTGCCCGGTCCGGCGACGTCGACCGGAGAGGAAATCGCGGAGCTTCACCTCCACGGCGGGCGTGCCGTGATTGCGGGGGTACTCTCGGCATTGCGTGCGATCGATGGTCTCCACGACGCCGAACCGGGAGAGTTTACGCGGCAGGCGCTGACAAACCAACGGATCGACCTCGCGCAGGCGGAGGGTCTTGCAGAACTGCTTCGCGCTGACAGCGAGTGGCACCGCAAGCGCGCCGCTGCCATTGCTGGTGGCGCGACGTCGCGGCGGCTCGACGACTGGCGTTCCCGCCTGATCCGCCTCGGCGCCGCGGTGGAAGCGGAGATCGACTTCTCGGATGAGGATGACGTGGCTTCCGACCCGGCCCGTTTGGCGCGGGTCGCGGGTGAGGTAGATGATTTAAAACGGGAGATCGCGCAGTGGCTCGCGCTACCGCCCATCGACCAGTGGCGCGAGGGGCTGCGCGTGGTGATCGCCGGCCCACCCAACGCGGGTAAGTCGACGCTGCTAAATGCGATTGCCGGCCGCGACGCCGCGATCGTCTCACCCGAGGCAGGAACGACCCGCGACGTGGTGGAGGTGCCTCTGCTGATCGGCGACACAGCCGTGCGGCTAGCCGATACCGCTGGGCTCCGTGAAGGGGAGGGGGTAGGCGCGGTGGAAAGCGCGGGCGTCAAGCGCGCGATCGCCCAGATCGGAGCGGCGGACCTGCTGCTGTGGCTCGGGCCTCCCGCCGAGTGCCCGCCCCACGCGAACTGTCTGCGCGTCTCCAGCAAAGCGGACATCGACGGCGTGCATCCTCTGACCGATCTGGCAGTGTCTGCCCGCACCGGCGAGGGCATGGCCGAGCTGCTGGCGGCGGTCAGTGGGAGGCTTGCGGGCCTGCAGCCAGCTCAGCTGTCCCTGCCGACTCGGCGTCAGCAGCAGATTGGGGCCGAGGTAGTTGCCAGCCTCGACGGCTCGCTTGATCCGTTGCTATTGGCGGAGCAGCTGCGGTTGGCGTTGTTCGCGATGGATAGACTCGACGGCCGCGTGGCGTCGGACGAGATGCTCGGCGCGCTATTCGGAAACTTCTGCATCGGAAAATGATGTTCCACGTGAAACACTCACTCCATGTTTGACGTGCTAGTAGTTGGCGGCGGCCACGCCGGAGTCGAGGCTGCCTGCGCCGCATCGCGAATTGGCGGATCTGAGCTCCGAGTTGGACTGCTCACATTCGGCCGGCGGGGTATCGGCGCAATGTCGTGTAATCCGTCCATCGGCGGCGTCGGAAAAGGTCATCTCGTCCGCGAGGTGGACGCTTGCGACGGTGTCATCGCGCGGGCGGCCGATGCCGCGGCCATCCACCACCGCATGCTGAATGCCAGCAAGGGCCGCGCGGTTCACGGCCCGCGGGTCCAGGCTGATCGGGCGTTATTCCGTTCTGCGATCGCGGCCGAGGTGGCGCGCGCCAATGTCGAGGTGGTTGAGGGCGAAGCAGTCGGACTCCGGCTAGAGCCCGGGCGCGTCGGAGGAGTAGAGCTCGGAGACGGGTCATGGATGGCCGCTCGCGCGGTGGTGCTCGCGACAGGCACTTTTCTCGCCGCGCGCATGTTCCGCGGCAACGAGCGTCACGAGGGCGGACGACTGGGTGAGCGCGCGGCCTCGCGCCTCGCCGATCAGCTCCGCGATTTGGGCCTGACGTTCGGTCGCCTCAAGACGGGGACACCGCCCAGGCTCGACGGGCGCAGCATCGACTGGGGTGCGCTTCTGCCTCAACCGAGCGACGATGGCGGCTGGACGCTGTCACTGCATACCAAGCGTCGCCAGCCGCTTCAGCTTGCTTGCGCTATCACCCGAACCACCGAGCGCACCCACGATTATGTGCGCGCGGGCCTCGCCGAATCACCGTTGCTGTCGGGCGACATCGAGGGGCTCGGCCCGCGCTATTGTCCCTCGATCGAGGACAAGGTGCACCGCTTCGGCGACCGCGACGGGCATCAGGTTTTCCTCGAGCCGGAGGGACTGTCGGACGCGACAGTCTACCCAAACGGGCTTTCGACCTCGCTCTCGACAGTGAGCCAGGAAGCCATCGTCACGAGCATTCCGGGGCTCGAGCGGGCGACGATAACGGCCCCGGGTTACGCGGTCGAATATGACATCATCGACCCGCGCGACCTCGATCATCGTCTGGCGCTGCGGCAGATCGAGGGGCTGTTCCTGGCGGGCCAAGTCAACGGCACGACGGGATATGAAGAGGCGGCGGCGCAGGGATTGGTGGCGGGCGCGAACGCGGCGCTCGCCTGCCTGGGGAGGTCGCCCTTTCTGCTCGACCGCTGGAGCTCCTACATCGGCGTCATGGTCGACGATCTCGTCCTCCAGGGCATCAGCGAACCCTATCGGATGCTGACTGCCCGCGCCGAGCATCGGCTGCGACTTAGATCAGACAATGCTGAGGCACGGCTGGGCGCGCTGGCGCAGGGGGCAGGGCTGCTGTCGAATGGTCGCGTAGCGGCGATGGAACGCCGCGCCGAACAGCGTGAGCGCGCCGCAGGGCTGCTCGACGCCCCGGTTCCCGCATCCACATTGCTCGCGCACGGTCTCACGCGGCCTGGCGACGGGGGCCCGCGTGCGCTCGGAAACTGGCTCGGCAATGAGGAGAGATTGCGGCCGCACGGCGAAGCGGTTCGCGATGATGCGGGCATCGACGCGGTAATCTGGCACGAGGCGCTCGAGGACCACCGCTACGCGCCATATGTCGCGCGACTGGCAGCGGAGCGGCGCGCGCTTGCCGCGAATGAAGCCATCGCAATCCCGGCCGACCTGTCGTTCGGCGAGGTACCCGGCCTCTCGAATGAGATGGTCGAACGTCTGTCTCGCGCGCGCCCCAGCACCTTGGCGGAAGCCGGGCGGATCGCGGGCGTCAGCCCGACGGCGCTGACCGCACTGTTGATGCACGTGCGTCGGAAGACCGCATGATCGGCGAGGAAGAGGCGCGCGCGCTCGCCATCGGTTTCGGTCAGGACGGCGAGGCAGCCGCGCGGATGGATCGTTTTGTCGAGCTGCTGCTTGCGGCCAACCGCGAGCAGAATCTGATCTCCCGCGCGAGTGAGGCCGAACTTTGGGGCCGCCACATTCTGGACAGTGCGCAGCTGCTCCGATTCGCGGATGGGGACCGTCTGAGCTGGCTCGACCTGGGAAGTGGACCGGGCCTGCCAGGGCTCGTGATGGCCGCGCTTAGGCCGCAGTGGCAGGTCACCCTGGTGGAACCGCGAAAGCAACGTTGCGTGTTTCTCCGCCATTCGGCCGAGACGCTTGGCCTCAACCATGTGCGGGTCGAGGAGAGCCGCGCTGAAAATGCTGCTTTGCAAAAGGTGGACGTCATTTCCGCGCGCGCACTGTCCGATATTGCGACAATACTTCGGTTGGGCGGACGCTTTGCGCATTCCGACACGCTTTGGCTGCTGCATCGCGGTCGAAATTGGGTAAAGGAACTGGAAGAGCTCGGCCCCCGGCGCGCGAGAATGTTCCACGTGGAACACAGTCTCACGTCGGACGAGGCGCGAATTCTGGTTGGGCGACCGTCGAGCGGAGGGTGATGTGATTCGAATCGCGGTGGCAAATCAGAAGGGCGGTGTGGGTAAGACCACGACCGCCATCAACCTTGCCACCGCGTTAGCCGCCAGCGGATGGCGTGTGTTGGTCATCGATCTCGACCCTCAGGGTAACGCATCGACGGGGTTGGGCATCGCATCCGCGCGGCGGACCCGTACCAGCTACGATGTGCTGACTGATGCGGACGGCGTAGCCGATGCCGCGATCGCCACCTCGGTGCCGCGTCTGGAGCTGGTCCCCGCGACGCAAGACCTGTCCGGGGCGGAAATCGAGCTTGTCGGTCTTGATGACCGCACGCACCGGCTGAGCCAGGCGCTGGATCGCGCGCCGGCAGGCCGATGGGACATAATGCTGATCGATTGCCCGCCTTCGCTGGGGCTGTTGACGCTCAACGCCATGATCGCAGCGGATGCGCTGCTCGTGCCGTTGCAGTGCGAGTTTTTCGCGCTCGAAGGCTTGTCGCAACTCTTGCAAACGGTCGAACGTATCCGCGCGCGGTTCAATCCATCGCTGTCGATTCTGGGCGTGGTGCTGACCATGTATGACCGTCGCAACCGGCTCACTGATCAGGTTTCCGACGACGTTCGCGAATGCCTCGGCTCGGTCGTTTTCGAAAGCGTGATCCCGCGCAACGTGCGCCTGTCCGAAGCGCCCAGCCACGGCGTTCCCGCGCTCATCTACGACCACCGATGCTCGGGATCGATAGCCTACATGGCGCTCGCGAGCGAGGTCATCGACCGACTGCCGCGGTTGAGGGCGGCGGCATGAGCGGCGAGGGGGAACCACTGGGAGCCGATGGTGCAGGACTGAGAGCGTCGGCGGCACCCGTTCACGCAGCCGCTGCCCGGTCCAAGCCAAGCGGGCTCGGCCGCGGACTTTCGGCGCTGCTCGGCGACCTTTCGGTCGAAACGCCAGTGCGCGGGAGTGGTGCGCCGTCGCGTGACGGGCTGGCGATGATCGCGATCGAGCTGATCGAGCCGCACCCCGACCAGCCGCGGCGCACGTTCGACGAGACTGCGCTCAACGAGCTTGCCGATTCGATCGCGGCGCGCGGCGTGGTGCAGCCGGTGCTCGTTCGACCGCTCCCGGGAGGGCGTTACCAGCTGGTCGCGGGCGAGCGGCGATGGCGGGCTTCGCAACGTGCGAGCCTGACCCACTTGCCGGCGATCGTCCGCGAGCTCGACGACACCGACACCTTCGCCATTGCCCTAATCGAGAATATTCAGCGCGCCGACCTTAACGCGATCGAGGAGGCGGAGGCCTATGACCGGTTGCGCGGGCGACTAGGTCACAGTCAGGACAGCATCGCGCGCATGACGGGCAAGTCGCGCAGCCACATCGCCAACCTGCTGCGCCTTCTCGAACTTCCCGAATCGGTGCGGACGATGGTGGCCAACGGCGACCTCGGTATGGGCCACGCGCGCGCGCTCATCGGGCTCGATGACGCAGAAGAGATTGCACGGGCGGTGGTCGACAAGGGTCTCTCGGCCCGCAAGGTCGAGGCGCTGGCGCGCGCGAGTCGACAGAAACGCAACGGACGTGGCCCGGTCGGCCACAGCGGCTCGATGTCTTCATCAGCGCGCAATCCGGATCTCGCCTCGCTCGAGTCGCACCTCACCGACCTGCTCGGCTTGAACGTCCAGATCGATCACGACGCGTCGGGTCGCGGTCTATTGACCGTGCAATATGGCACGCTCGACCAGCTGGACATGCTTTGCCAGCGATTGAGCGGCGAGCAAATCTAACGGCGCAGCAATGGCTTACGACCTAAGACGCCATTAACCATGGTCAATGACGGTCCGCCAACTGCCGCTAACTAAACGCTGTCCTGTCGCCGGTCATCGCCGACGAATTCGACAGGGACCAAACCATGCACAAGCTATTTTCGCGCGCCGCCGGCGCCGCTCTTCTCGCTGGCCTCGCCTTCGGTTCGACGGCTGCTTCGGCCGCGCAGACCACGGGTACCGCCAATGCCCGCATCATGACCGCCGTTAGCGTGATCGAGAACAACACGCTCGAGTTCGGCACGATCCTCGCCGACTCGGACGGGGGCACCGTCACGGTCGCCAACAACGGCACTCGCACCTGCACCGGGCTCACCTGCGGCACCGCCAGCGATGTCTATCGCGCTGGCGCGTTTACCGTCACCGGCTCGAAGGGCGCCACGGTTTCGGTGACCTTTTCCGCGACTTCGCTCGAACTCAAGAACGGTTCGGGCGGCACGATGAACGCCGTGCTGAGCAACAGCCTGTCGGGCAGTTCGCTTACGCTCGACAACAACGGCTCCGGGACCTTCAACGTCGGCGGCGTTCTGACCGTCAACGGCGGCCAGGCCGACGGCAACTACACCGGCAGCTACACGGTCACCGTCAATTACTGATCGGAGCTCGCGCCGGCAGTTCGCCGGTTCGAAATAGGCGCCGCCCTCCCCCCGCCGCGGGGGAGGGCGGCTTTTTCGTCTCCGCCTGACGCGGCTGGTTAGCGGTCTCTCAACCATCTTTTCTTAGGTTCCCCGCGATGCAGCGCACCGCTTCGGACCGGCGAGGCGCGCAGAGATGGAGTGGACCAGATCATGAGTTGGAACATCATTGTTCGCCGCGCGGGACTTGCCGCTGCGGCGGTCGTCACGATGAGCGTCGGAACGTCGGCGCTGGCGGCGGGCGATCTGCTTGTCGCGCCGACGCGAATCGTGCTCGACGGACAGCGCGGCGCGGAAGTGGTGCTGAGCAACATCGGCGCCGAACCCGCCGTCTATCGCGTGTCGGTCGAGCTTCGGCGGATGCAGCCCAATGGCGACCTGGCGGAGGTGGATCCCGCCGCCGCCACCCCGCAGGAACGCGCAATGCTCGACATGGCGGTGGTCACCCCGCGCCGCGTCCGGCTGGAGCCCAATCAACCGCAGACGGTGCGCGTGGGCTTGAGGCCGCCGCCGGAGCTCGCCAACGGCGAATATCGCGCGCATCTGCTGTTTCGCGCGGTGCCGAGCGAGGCACCGGCCGCACCGACACCGGCTCCGACCGACGCGAGTGCGCCCGCTGCCCCGACAGCCGCCGGTAACTCGCGCGGCGTGTCGATTGCGTTGCGGCCGATCTACGGCATCACCATCCCGCTGATCGTGCGACGTGGCCCGCTTGACGCGCAAGCCACCATTGCCAATGCGCGTCTGGAACGCATCGGGCAGCAGCCGACCTTTCGTCTTGAGTTGGGGCGGACGGGCAACCGCTCTGTCTTTGGCGACATCACCGTGTCACGGCCGGGCGCTGCGACCCCGCTAATGCAATTCCGAGGCCTTTCGGTGTATACCGAAGTTGCGCAGCGCAACGTGACCATCCCGCTCACGCCGGAACAGGAGTCGGCACTGCGCGGGCCAGTCGTGGTGAGGTACATCGCCGATGGCGACAGCGGCGGAGTGACGCTGGCGGAGACGACGGCGACGTTGCGCTGAGTTGAGCTGAACTCACCCCCCTCTCGCGACGGACCAGGTCGCTCCTACGATGATCAGGCGGTGGCTCCAACCGCTGCTGCTGTGGCTGACGCTGTTCGGCGCCGGTCAGGCCGCGCACGCGTCGGCGCCTGCGGGCCCGTCGGCGGCTCCTGCGGCGGCCGCGTGGGTGCCCAGCGCGGACGAGCAATTTCTGTTCGAGCTTCGCACCCAGCGGCTCCGGGTCGGCGAAGGCGTGCGCGGTTACGTCGGTGAGGATCGCGTCTGCGTGGTGATGGCCGACGTGACGCTCGCGCTCGACGTGCCGATCCGCGTCGACACCCAGTTGCGCCGCGCAACCGGATGGGCCTTCGACGAGCGGCGCCAGCTGGTGATCGACCGTGACGCGGGTGAGGTGACCATCGCGAGCAACCGCCAACGGCTGGCCGCGACCGACATCATCGACGTGGCGGAGGGGTGGTGTGTCGATCCGATGCGGCTCGGCGAATGGTTGGGGGTCCGGCTCACCCCCAATTCGGGCGAGGCGGCGCTGGTGCTGCGGTCGGACACGCCGCTCCCGTTCGAGGCGGCGATCGAGCGACGGCAGCGTGCAGCGCGGGTGCGCGGGGCGGCGTCGGCGGCCGCCAATGTCGCGACACTGCCACGGCAGATTGAACCCTACCGCGCGCTCCGTCTGCCGTCGGCGGACGTCGACGTGCAGCTTGGCTTCAGTCGTCAGCGCGATGGCGCCGGCGTCCTGCGCGCCGAGCGTCGGCTCAACTGGGAGATCTTCGCAAGCGGGGAATTCCTCGGCGCATCGGTCGACGCCCGCCTCGCCTCTACTCCGCAAGGAGCGCCCGGCAGCCTGCGCATGCGCGCCTATCGCCAGGATCCGGATGCGAAGCTGCTGGGCCCCCTCCGCGCGACCTATGCGGCGGCGGGAGACGTGGTCGGATACGCGTCTCCGATTGGAGGTTCGCTGGGGAGCGGGCGGGGCGCGGTGGTGACCAACCGCCCACCGAACGCGCCGGACAGCTTCGACCGCACACGCTTCGAGGGCGATCTCCCGGCGGGGTGGGACGTGGAACTCTATCGCAACGGCCAGCTGATCGCGGCGGACAGCGTTGGTGCCAACGGTCGCTACCTGTTCGAGGATGTCCGGCTGCTGTTTGGAGTGAATCGCTTCGAGATCGTGGGGTATGGGCCGCAAGGGCAGCAGCGCAATCGCATCGAGACCTACAATATCGACGGCAGTGCGGTACCGGCAGGACAGCTTCATTACTGGCTCGCGGCGATCGACGAAGGTCGTGATCTGATCGAGTTCGCCGGGCAAGCATCGCGTGTCCCGCGATCGCGGGGCCTCGGCTGGCGATTTGGAGCGGGGCTCGAATATGGGATCGACCAGCGCACCTCGGCGGGGATGTGGATCGCCAATCTGAGCGACGGCACGACGCGGCGGTGGAATGCGGAAGCGGCGCTGCGACGCGGATTCGGCTCGACTTTGGGGGAAGTGGCGTTGGCGTGGCAGCCGGAGGGGCAGGCGGCTCGGCTGAACTGGACGGGCTCGTTGGGCTCAAGCGTCTACTTCAACTTCCAGTCCTTGCACGCCTGGGGCACGTATCGCTTCGGGCGCGACGGTGTGCCGCTGCGCTTTGCGCACCGCGCCTCGTTCCAATTTTCACCGCGCATCGGTGGAGCGGTGCTGCCGGTAACGCTGGAGGGCGAGTGGCGACGCCACATCGACGGCCAGCAATGGCGGTCGCTAAATGCCGGCGTATCAGGCACTTGGCGCAAACTGTCGTTCGGCGGTCAGGTGCGGTGGAGCGACGGGCGGGTGCTGACTGCGCTCGGACAGCCTTCGCTCAAGCAGAGCGCGACGGAGCTGGTGGCGCTCGCCAACTGGCGTTCGGGGCGCTGGGCGGTGCGCGGCGAAGCGGTGGTGCCGGTTGGCCCGCAAGGCGTCATGCCGCGCCGGCCGAGCTTCTCCACCGTCGCCGAATGGGCGGTGTCCGAGCAGGGCGAGCTGCGCGCGCAGCTTTCCTACGACGCGCGCTGGCGGCTGGGCGTGGGGTACCAGCACCGCTTCCGCCGGTTCGCGTTGAGTGGCACGGTTGAACTGGCGCAGGGCGGGGGACTCGCAGCAGGGGTCGCGCTGTCGACCTCGATCGGGCCCGACCCGATCCACGGAGGCGTGCGCTTCGAACGCAACCGGCTCGCCAGCCAAGGCGCGGCAATGGCGGAGCTGTTCATCGACGACAATGCTAACGGTCGCCGTGACGCAGGGGAGGCGGCTGCGGCGGGGGTCGAGCTGGTCTCCGCAGGCGGGCAGGTCAGCACCACCAACGCCGCCGGCGAGGCGCTGATCGACGGCCTCGCGCCCTATACCGCCAACGCGGTGCGTATCGACGAGGCGACGCTTCCCAGCCCCACGCTCCGTCCCCGGGCGAGCAGCACGCTGGTCGTTGCACGGCCTGCCGTGCTCACCCGGCTCAGCATTCCGCTGGTTCCGACCGGCGAGGTGGAGGGGTGGTTGCGCGATTCGGGCGGGGTCGCGGTGAGCAGTGCGACGCTTGAGTTGGTGGGCCCGGACGGCCGCGTCGCATCGCGCACCAGCGTCGATGAAGACGGGATGTTCCTGTTCGAAAGCGTGTCCTACGGCCGCTATTCCCTGCGGATCGCCGCCCCTGAGAACCTTTCGCTCGTCACGCCGCAACGCGCCGACATCGGTCGCGCGGCGAGCTCGGTGCGGTTGGGCGTGGTGGTGGTCGAGCGGCGCGATGCGGCACTGATCGCGCGGGGCGCGCCGCCGCCGCCAGACAGCGGCGCCGCAGCAGCGCCCGCGCTGCGGCCCTGAGCTATCGGATAGATCCTGGTGCGGTCGAGAAGACTCGAACTTCCACGGGCTTTCGCCCACAACGACCTCAACGTTGCGCGTCTACCAATTCCGCCACGACCGCGAGACCAGGATATGCCGCTGCGACCCGGTCGGGCGGCGGCAGGCGCGAGCGCTTAGCAAAGCGCTGGGGGCACCGCAAGCGCGCTGGCGAAGCACATCGGGTGCGGCTAGGCCAAACGAGATGACGCGCGCCTCCACCCCCGCTAACTGGCGCGCCGAGAGCCGCCATACGCTGGCGCTTGCCTGGCCGGTGATGCTGGCGAGTCTCAACTGGACGCTGCTGCATATCATCGACATCGCGGTCGTCGGCGCGGTCAGCACCTTTGAAGCCGCCGCGTTCGGCGCGAGCCGTTCGCTGACCTACGTCGTCATCATGGTTCTGATCGGGATGATGAGCGGGGTGTTGGTCTTTGCGGCGCAAGCCGACGGGGCGGGCGACCGCGCGGCGACGGGGCGGACCTTGCAGGACGGTGTGCTGCTCGCCGCCGTGCTCGCGCTGGTGGGGGCGCTACCGTATTTCCTGTTCGCCGAAGCCATGCTGCGTGCGATCGGGGTCGCGGGGGAGCTTATCCCGACCTCCGCCGCGGTAATCCGGTTGATGGCGCTGGCGATGCCCTTCCAATTGATCCTCATCGCCGGCGCCAATTTCCTCGAAGGGGTGAGCCGCCCGCGACGCGTGGCGCTGGTCAACGTCGGCGTGTCGCTGCCGCTCAACGCGGTGCTCGCCTGGGCTTGGGCGACCGGCGCGCTCGGCTTCCCGCGCTGGGGTGCAGTGGGCGCGGCGGCGGCGACGCTGGTCAGCCTGATGGTCGCGAGCATCGCCATGCTTTTCGCGGTGTGGACCGTCCCCGACGCCCGCGAGCGCGGCGTGCGCGCGCTGGCTCTGCGAAGCTGGCGCGAGCGGTGGGCAGGCGTGTGGTCGCTGGTACGATTCGGCGCGATGCCCTCGCTCGCATCGGGGCTGGAGTTGGCGGGCTTCTCGTGGCTGATCGTGCTGTCGACGCAGCTCGGCAACGGCGCGGCACACGCGTTTCAGATGGTTTTCACGCTCCACAATCTGAGCTTTGCCGTCGCGCTGGGCTTCGCCTCCGCTGCGGGTGTGCGCGTCGGCAATGCGGTGGGCGAAGGCCGCCCCGAGCTCGCCCGCCCACGCGTGCGTGTGGCGCTGGCGATGGCCGGGGTCGGCATGGCGGCGATTGCCACGCTCTATGTGCTCGCCGGGCCTTGGATCGTTGCGCTCTACCCGGCGAGCCCCGCCGTGCACGCCTTGGCGACCACGATGCTCGTGCTGTGGGCGCCCTTCATCCTGTTCGACGGCGCGCAGGCGGTGCTGCAATTCGCACTGCGCTCACTTGGCGACCAAGTGGTGGCCGGCGTGCTGAGCATCGTCGCCTTTTTCGGCGTCAGCGGCGTGGGCGGGTGGTGGCTGATTACGCGCGGATGGGGACCGCAGGGGCTGGTCATCGCGTCGGTCGCGGGGATGGTGGCGGCGGCGCTGCTCTACGCCGTGCGGATGATCTGGGTGACGCGCGCGTCGGCGCTCAGCGGGGCGAAGCCCAGCTGGTCGTGAGCATCGTCGCGCGACGCGGGATGTCCGTGCGCGCTTCGGAGAAGGGGACGCGCTCGCCCGGACCGATCTGCCGCTTGGGTGGGCGGATCACCCAGCTGTAGATCACCGCGCCACTGTCGTCGCGCAGCTCGGCCTGGATCGGCGGAATCGCCTGCACTCGGTCGGTCGGGTTCACCACTGTCCCGCGCACCGCGAAGTAGATGGTGCCATTCGGAAGCGTGCGATGGTCCTGCTCGCCGACGGGAAGCTCGATCGCGAGATCGGGTTCGCCGGCGCCGGCGAAGTCGAATGCGTCGCGCAGCGCGGGCGGCAGCCCTTCGTTGGCCACGTAAACCGCGCCTGCGCCCATCAACGTCGCAAAGCTCACCGCGGCGATGGTCCACAACCGGGCGGGATTGCGCCGTGGTTTCGCGCCAATCGGGGGCGGGGGCAGGCTGTCGTAGTCGATCGGCGGCGGCGGCGGTGGTGGCGGCGGCTCGGGAGCCATCTCCGGCACGGGCGGCGTGGGTGGAGGCGCTGGTGCTGGCGCTGGCGCCTCGACCGAAATGGGCGCGGGCTCAGGCGGCCGCTCCACCTCCGCGTCCGGCGCGGGGGGCTGGAACCATTTGTGCCCGCAAGCGGCGCAGCGCACCGAACGGCCATTGGCACCGATCGCCCGATCGGGGACGGCATAGCGGGTGGCGCACGCGGGGCAGCTGAGGATCATCGCATCCCTCTACACAACAAGCGCGAATCGAGCGCAAGCGTGGTCGATGCGAAGACCACGTTGGCCGCGCTTGAACGCATTGGCGCGAGCGGGCATGACCATCGGCGACGAGCGGCGCCACTGGGGCGCGGAGCTCGACCGGAGGGAAGGCGGAAGGTTCCGCGCGCCATGACCGAGCCGCTGGTGCGCTTCGAAGCCGTGAGCCACGCCTATGACCCCGCGCGGCCGGTGCTCGACGACCTCAATTTCTCGCTCCTGCGGGGCGGTTTTTATTTCGTGGCGGGGCCCTCGGGCGCTGGCAAAACGACGCTGCTAAAACTGCTCTACCTCGCGCTGCGGCCTGCGCAGGGGTCGCTGACGATGTTCGGGGAGGAAATGGCGGCGCTACCCCTCGACCGCCTGCCGGGCTTTCGTCGTCGCATCGGCGTGGTGTTTCAGGATTTCCGCCTGATCCCGCACCTCTCCGCGTTCGACAACGTCGCGCTTCCGCTACGCATCGCCGGGCTGTCGGAGGCGGACCTGGTCGAGCCGGTGCGAGAAATGCTCGACTGGGTGGGACTGTCCGAACGCGCCGACGCCACGCCTGCGATGCTGTCGGGCGGGGAGGCGCAGCGCGTCGGCATCGCCCGGGCGGTGATCGCGCGACCCGAGCTGCTGGTTGCCGACGAGCCGACCGGCAACGTGGATCCGGAAATGGCGGTGCGCCTGCTCCAGCTGTTCGAGGGGCTTAATCGGCTCGGCACGACGGTGGTTGTGGCGACGCACGACGTCCACCTGATGAACCGCGTCGCGGGCGCGCAGATGATGCGCCTGCACGCCGGGCGGCTCGCCGATCCGACGGGCATGCTGCGCTACCCCCCACGCGAGCGTCCGTCGTGAGCGCCGCGCCGCTGATCCCGCCGGTCCGCCGCACGAGCGCGCTCGCGGCGTTGGTGGCACTGGCGACGTTGCTCGCACTGCTGGCAACCGCGGCGGCGCTGGCGCTGACCCCTGCCGCCTTTGCGCTCGACAGCGGGGTGGCGCAGCGGGCGAGTGTGCAGCTGACGGGTCCGCGCGAGAGCCGCGCCGCGGACGTGCAGCGCGCGGTTGCCGCGCTGTCCTCGGCGCCCGGGGTGCGGCGCGTGACCGCGGTAGCGGAGCGCGAAAGCGCCGCGCTTGTCACGCGCTGGCTCGGCGGAGTCGAAACGCTGGGCGACGTCACGCTGCCCTCGCTGATCGACGTCGAGATGGCGCCCGGAGCGCGCGCGGAGGCCATTAGCGCCGCGTTGGTGCAGGCGGTGCCCGCCGCCCGGCTGACCCCGGCCGCGACCTGGCTCGGGCCGGTGGCCGGGCTGATGCGCGCGATTGGTGTTGGCGCTGCGCTCACCGCGCTGGCGCTTGTCGGCGCGGCGGCTGCGACCAGCGCGCTGAGCGTGCGCGGCGTGCTCGCGCGCGAACGCCAGACCATTGCGACCCTACACCTGGTCGGCGCGACCGACGTGCAGGTCGCTCGGCTGTTCACCCGCGCGGTGATGGACGCGATCGGCGCCGGAGTGCTCGCGGGAACGGCGATCGCGCTCTTGCTGCTGCTCGCGCTGCAACCCTTGTTCGAAGCGAGTGCGGGCGGCCTCGCGCTCGGGGGTGAGAGCGCGCTGACGTGGCGCTGGTTCTCGCTCGCGATCCCGCCACTGCTGATCGCCGTCGCAGGTGCGCTGGCGGCGCGACAGGCGGTGCTGCGCGAATTGCGAGGCATGCCATGATCCGCCGCGCATTGTTGCTGCTTCTGCTCGCGTGGCTGCTGGGCTTCGTTTATTTCGCGATGTGGCTGCCGCAACCGATGGGCGCCTATCGCACCGATGCGATCGTCGCTTTCACCGGTGGGCCCGGGCGGATCGACCGAGCGCTTGGCCTGCTAGCGGATGGGCAGGCGCGGCGATTGCTGATCTCGGGCGTCGATCCGCAGGTGAAGCGAGCGGAGCTGGCGGCGACCTACCGCCGTCCGCCCGCAGTGTTCGATTGTTGCGTGACCTTGGGGCGCGAAGCCGTCGACACGCGCTCCAACGGAACGGAGATTGCGCAGTGGGTACGACGCAACGGCTATCGTTCGGTGCGGCTGGTAACCACCGACTGGCACATGCCGCGCGCGCGATGGGAAGTGGAGCGACTGCTGCCCGACAATATCATCGTCATCACCGACGCCGTGCCCTCGCGCCCATCGCTGCGGACGCTGTGGGTGGAATATCATAAGTATTTGCTGCGCCGGATGGGCGCGCTTCTGGGGCTTTGAGGGGGCAGATGGCGGCTGCGCGAACGATATTGTGGACGCTCATATTCTATCCCGGCACGGTGCTGATCGTGCTCGCAACGGGGGTGGGCGCGTTGATCGGGCGAGGCGCAATGGTCGCGTGCATCCGCGCCTGGGGTCGCTTTCACCGCTGGTGCGCAGAGGTGCTGCTGGGTCAGCGGGTGGTGGTCGAAGGGTCGACCCGCACAACCGGCTTCTACATCATGAAGCACGAGGCGATGTTCGAGACGATCGAGATCCCCTGGATGTTCGACGGTGCCGCAGTCTTCACCAAGGCCGAGCTGTTTCGCATACCGCTGTGGGGCCCGCTCGCGCGCCGCTACGGCCTGATCCCGGTGGAGCGCGACGCTGGCGCTTCCGCGCTGCGCGCGATGCGCAAGGCGGCGAAGGCGGCGCTGGCGGAGGGACGATCGCTGATGCTGCTGCCCGAAGGGACGCGTGTTCCGCATGGCGATAGCCCGCCGCTCAAGAGCGGCTTTGCCGGGCTTTACCGCATGATCGGGGAACCGGTGGTGCCGGTGGCGGTGAACAGCGGGCGGTTGCGCGACGGCTGGAAGCGGCTTCCCGGCACGATCACCTATCGCGTCGGCGAGCCGATCCCTGCGGGCCTCCCGCGCGAGGAGGCGGAGGCGCGCGCACACGCCGCGATCAACGCACTCAACCGCGCCGGCTGAGCGCTACGACGGGCGCATCACCCAGTGCCCTCGACGATCTGCCGCAGCGCCGCCGCGATGCCGCGAGTTTCCTGTTCGTTGCCGATGGTGATGCGCAGCGCGTGGCCGAGACCCATGCCGGGGAGCCAGCGCACGATGTAGCCGTGCGCCATCAGCGCCTTGTACGCCTGCTCGGCGGTGACGGCGCCTTCGAAGGTGATGAGGAGGAAGTTCGCCGCGGACGGCACGACGCGCAAGCCGTGGTTGCCGAGCGCTTCGACCTCCCGTGCGAACCAGGCGCGCCATTGCGCATTGTGCGCGCGGCTTTGCTCGACGAAGTCCGTGTCGCGTACCGCGGCCACTGCCGCCATTTGCCCGGCATGGGTGACGTTGAACGGTGCGCGGATGCGGTGCATCGCCTCGATCACTGCGGCGGGACCATAGGCCCAGCCGATTCGCTCCGCCGCGAGGCCGTAGATTTTCGAGAAAGTCCGTGTGACCAGCACATTGGGCTCGCGCTTGGCGAGCTCGAACATGCCGTCGTCCTCTTCGGGCGTCAGATACTCCGCGTAGGCCTGATCGATCACAAGCAGGCAGTCAGCCGGGATCGCGGCGTGCAGCCGCTGCATCTCCGCGCGGCTGGCGAGCGTGCCGGTCGGGTTGTTGGGGTTGGCGACGTAGATCATGCGCGTGCGCGGGGTCAGCGCGGCGATGATCGCATCGACGTCGGTGCCATAGTCCTTGTCGGGGACGACCACGGGAGTCGCGCCGACGCGGCGGGTAGCGATATCGTAGACCGCGAACCCGTAGCGGACGTAAATCACCTCGTCCCCCGACCCCGCGAAAGCGCCCGCGACCAGATGCAGAACGTCGTCGGAGCCGGTGCCGCAGATGATGCGGTCCGCCTCGATCCCATTTGCGTCCGCCAGCGCCTCGCGCAGCGCGTGCGCCGCGGGGTCGGGATAGCGGCGCATGTCGGCCGCAGCGATCAGCGCCTCTCGCGCGGCGGGGCTTTGCCCGAGCGGATTTTCGTTGGCGGAGAGCTTGGTCAGCGGCCGTCCATCATCGCCTGCCGCGCGCCCGGCGACATAGGGGGCGATGCCCATCACCCAGGGCTTTGGCACCGGGGCCGCGTTGGCGGGACGCGCAGGAGCGGACGGTGGGCTGAGGTCAGTGGCGCTATTCATGGCCCGCGCCTTTATCGCAGCGCGGGCGCTTGGCAAGTTGCAGACGAAACGATCGCGCTCGCTTCGTGCGACCCTCGGATCAGGCCGGCTTCACCGCGACGATCGCGTCGACCTCCACCGCCGCCCCGCGCGGGAGGGCGGGGACGCCGACCGCGGCGCGCGCGTGCTTGCCGGCATCACCGAACACCGCGACCATCAGATCCGACGCGCCGTTGATCACCGCAGGCTGATCGGTTGCATCGGGAGCGGACGTAACGAACCCGCCCAGCTTGACCACTTGCGCCACGCGATCGAGCGAGCCGAGCGCCGCCTTCATCTGCGCCAGCAGCGCGAGGCCGCATGCCTCCGCCGCGCGCCGCGCGCCTTCGACGTCGAGCGTATCGCCAAGCCGCCCGGTCATCACCTCACCATCGGCAAAGCTGATCTGACCCGAAATGTAGAGCATTCCGCCATGCTCCACCGTCGGCACATAGGAGGCGATCGGCGCCATCGCGGGGGGCAGCGTCAAGCCGAGCTGGGCGAGACGGGCATCGGGCGTGTCGGACATGGCTTACGCAGGCTCCTGTTCGAGAATGGGGGCGGGGAGGCCGAGCCGCGCCGCGATCCAGCGTCCGGCATCGCGCCAATGATCGATGCGCGCGTGAGCGTGCGGCGCTGGGGGCAGCTTGTCGGCGATGGCGGGCTCCCCCACCATGTGCAGCCGCCAGCAGTCGGGCGCATGTTCGGCGACGCTCGCGTGATGCTGCGGCAGGTCGTCGATGAACAGCGCCACGCTCGGGCGATACTGCGCGATCAGCTCCGCCACACGCGGCCCCTTTGGCCCACGGCTGCCGATGACGGGGAGGTCGACGCCAAGCGCCTGCAGCTGTTCGACCCGGCGCTGCTGATGGTCTGGCCCGACGTTGGTCAGCACGACGACGTCGGCATCGTGCGCGAGACGGAGCAAGGCTGGAAGCGCGCCCTCGATGGGGCGCTGGCGGTGCATCTCGTGCGTGAAGAAGCTGTCGAGCAACGGCCATACCTCCGCCGCCTCGAGCGGGGTGCCGCAGCTGCGACGCTTGAGTGCGTTGCCGAAGCTCGCGTCCTCCATGCGGAAGAGGATGTCGTGATCGTCGGCGAGCCATGCGCCAAACGGGACCACCATGTGCAACAGCACCTCGTCGCAATCGGTGACGATCAGCGGTCGCGCGCTCATCGTGGGGCGCTCCGCACCAACGCGGCAAAGCTGCCGGCGTTGTGCCCGAGCGCCTGGGCGCATGCGATAAAGTCCGCCTCATGCCCCTCGAGGAAACGCAGCACCGCATCGTCGAGCGCGGGGGTGCCGACCATGGTCCGCAGCGCATCGCCATCGAGGCCGGTGAGGTCGAGGAAACGCGCGCGCCGATTGTCGTTGCGCAAAATCCAGCTCAGCGCGTCGAGCAGCAGCGCAGACCGAAGCGCGTCGCGCTCCGTGTTCGGGGACGAGGGGTGGGCGGCGTTTGCGTCGGTCATTGCGGGCAAGCGCCGCCTTGGCCTATGCACCGCAGCGAGACAAGGGCGGCGCGGGACACCTGCACACGCCGATCTGGGGCGAGGCGCATGGACCAGCCGCGACGCGTTTTGGTGGTCGAGGACAATGAGCTCAACCTGCGGTTGTTCTGCGACCTGCTGCGCGTCCACGGCTTCGAAACGCGCGCGGTCAGCGACGGACGCGATGCGCTGGCGGTGGCGGGGGAGTTCCGGCCGCACCTGACGATCATGGATATCCAGCTGCCGCACGTGTCCGGGCTGGACCTCATCAAGGCGATGAAGGCCAACAGCGCGCTCGCCTCGGCACCGATCCTCGCGGTGACGGCGTACGCCGCGCGCGATGACGAAGCGCGAATCCGCGAGGCAGGGGCGGAGGGCTACGTCTCTAAGCCGATTTCGGTGATGCGCTTCGTTGAGGCGGTGGAGGCTCTGCTCGCGCCCGTGCCTGCCGCCTAGAGCGGAGAGACGATCAGCTTGTCGATCTTGCGTCCGTCAAGGTCGACCACTTCGAAGCGCCAGCCTTCGTAATCGAACCGCTCGCCAACCGCGGGCAGGTGGCGCAGCACCGCGAGCGCGAGCCCGGCGGCGGTCGCATAGTCGCGGTCCTCCGGCAGATCGAGGCCGATGCGTTCGGCCAGCGCGTCGGCACTCGCCGAGCCCGACACCAGCAGCGAGCCGTCCTCGCGCGCGACGAAGTCGGGGTCGGCGCCGTCGTCCGCCGTCATCGCCTGCACGCCGCTGATCGCGGCGATGAGGTCGCTGGGCGTCACCAGCCCTTCGAAATGGCCATATTCGTCGTGGACGAATAGCATCGGCACCTCGCTTGCGTGAAGCCGGGCGAGCGCGTCCATCGCGTCGAGCTGTTCGGGTACCACCGGCACCTTGCGCAGCAGCGTCGGCACGTCGGTCTCGCCGCCGCCAAGCAGCGCCACCGCGACGTCGCGCGCCTGAACGACGCCTACCAGTCGATCCACCGCGCCGTCGCCGACCGGGAGGCGGCTGTGCGGCACTTCGGCAAGGCGGCGGGTGAGCTCCTCGCGGTCGGCGTTGAGGTCGATCCACTCGACCTCCTTGCGCGGCGTCATCACCTCGCGCACCGGGCGGTCGGCGAGGCGGACGACGCCCGAGATGATCGCGCGCTCGCTCTCCTCGATCACGCCGGACTTGGACGCCTCGGCGACGACCATGTGCAATTCCTCGGCGGTGACCTTGGAATCGCTCTCGCGCTGCATGCCAAGCAGACGAAAGATGAGCGCGCTCGACCCGTCGAGCAGCCAGACCAGCGGCGCGGTCAGCCGCGCGAGCCAGCGCATCGGCCGCGCCATGACCGCCGCGATCGGCTCAGGCGAGCGCAGCGCGAATTGCTTGGGCACCAACTCGCCGATGACGAGGCTGAGGTAGGTGGTGATGCCGATGACGGCGATCAGCGCCGCGGTATCCGCGGTGGCCGCGTCGAGGCCCAGCCTTGCCTGAAGCATCGCGCTCACCGGCCCGCGAAAGCTCGCGCCGGAGTAGGCACCCGCGACGATCCCGACGAGCGTGATGCCGATCTGCACGGTCGACAGGAACCGCCCGGGGTCGGCGGCGAGGTCGATGGCGGTCTGTGCGCCGCCACGCCCCTTGCGCGCCATCGCCTCCAGGCGCGGCTTCCGAGCCGACACGATCGCCAGCTCGGACATCGACAAAAGGCCGTTAATCGCGATCAGCGCGAGCAGGATGGCGAGGTCGCCCCAGGGAAACGCCGACAATTCCATCCGGTCCGCGGTTACGCCCGGCGATGCGCGGGCGGTGCGGTCCTAACGCAGCCGCGCCCACTTTCACAAGCGTCCCGCTCAATCGGCCCGCAGAACGACCGCACAGGAACCCCATGCGGGGGTTGGGGGTTTTGGGTGCGGGCTGAGGGCGATTTGCAACGCTATCGTAACGAAGCGTAGCATCGAAACGGAGAGCTTTGACAATGAACATGTTTCGCAAGGCGGCGCTGATCGGCGCGGCGAGCGCGATGGGGCTTGCGACGGCGGGCTGCGTGACCAATCCCGACACGGGCAACCGAGTGCTGGCGCGGCCGGCCTGGACGGGCGCCATCGGCGCAGTCGGCGGGTATCTGCTCGGTGACATCCTCGGTGGCCGTAACGACCGTACTGCCAAGATTCTTGGCGCCGGTATCGGTGCGGTGGCCGGTGCGGGCGTCGGCGCTTACATGGACCGCCAGGAGCGCCAGATGCGTGAGCGCACCGCGGGCAGCGGGATTGCGGTCGATCGCCAGGGCGATAACCTTTATCTGAACATGCCAGGCGACGTGACGTTCGCGTATGACAGCGCCAACCTGTCGCCGAACTTCCAGTCGGCGCTTGATCAGGTCGCGACGACCCTGCGCGAATACCCCTCGACGACCATCGACGTGCTCGGCCACACCGATTCGCGCGGGTCGGAGAGTTATAACCTCGGCCTTTCGCAGCGCCGAGCTCAGGCGGTGGCGAACTATCTCGCCAGCCGCGGTGTGCAGTGGGAGCGCATGGCGACGCGCGGCTACGGTGAAACGCAGCTGAAGTGCGCGGAAACCAGCGAAGAAGGCTATCGCTGCAACCGCCGTGTCGAGGTGCGCATCACGCCGGTGACCACGAACGACTCGCGCTCGGGCTAACGCATCCTTCCAGACGCAACAAAGGCTCGCTTTCCTCCAGAAAGCGAGCCTTTGTGTGTTCTACCGCTCGAACTGTCGGTCAGCCGAGCCCGAAGCTCGCCTTCAACCCGTCGATTACGAATTGCGCAGCAAGCGCGGCGAGCAGCACGCCGAGCAGCCGCGTTATCACCGCCTCGGTTTTGGCGCCGAGCACGCGCATGATCGGCCCCGCTGCCAGTAGCGCGAGGAGCGTGAGCGCAAGCACCGCGCCGAGCGCTGCGAACACGACGCCGGCACGCTCCACCCCATCGTTTTGCGCCACGAGCAGCATCACCGAGGCGATCGACCCGGGCCCGGCGAGCATCGGCATGGCCATCGGAAAGACCGAAACATCCTCCACCTCGGGTGTCGCGCGGATTTCCTCGGCGCGCTTTTCGCGGCGTTCGGTGCGCTTTTCGAATACCATGTCGATTGCGATGACGAACAACATGATCCCGCCCGCGATGCGGAAGCTGTCCAGGTCGATGTGCAGCGCGGCGAGCAGCGCTTCGCCGAACAGCGCGAAGAAGAGTAGGATCAATCCCGCGATGATCGTCGCGCGGATCGCCATTCCACGCCGCTGCGCATCGCTCGCGCCGGTGGTGAGGCTGGCGTAGATCGGCGCGCAACCGGGTGGGTCGATGACCACGAACAGCGTGACGAACGCCGACAGGAACAGCTCGAGAAGCGGGATCTGGTTCATGCGACGGGCACGTCCGCTATGAGTTGAAGCGCGCTGCCGTCCCACATCCGCACCAGCACGCGCGCAGCCGGCCCATCCCCCTCCAGCGCCCAGCGCAGCGTGCCATCGGCGGAGGCGCCGTGCCGTTGGTCGTTGGCAAACGGCGAAGGCATGGCGGAGCGGTTCGCGCAGCTCGCCACGCGTCGTGTGAGTCGTCGGCCAGCCGCGGGCGCGGTCGCGACGGTCGCGCCGGTGTCCATCGACCAGCGCCACGCCCCGTCAGGCTGTTGGCCCCACCAGGTAAGATAGTGGCTGTGCTGCCCGCCCGGCCAGTCAGCACCGCCACGCGTGGCGACGGTGCGGCCGTCGCAGCTCGCATAAGCTTCGGTTGGCCACCAGCGTACGCTCGCCGGAGGGTTGGCACGGCCCGCGAGGAAGCGGGAGACCTCAACAGGTTCAGGGAGGAACATCACCGCGTCGGTTGTGGCGGTCGCGCGGAACGCGGTCCACTGGCCTTCACGAGCGGCGCGTTCGGCAAAGGCACGGTCGGCCGCGACCGCCGCGTCGGTCGCTGCTTCGCCGTCTCGAGCGCTCACCGCCGGCAGGCTGGCGCAGCCCGCCAGCGCGAGCGCGGCGATGGCGGGAACGAGCCGCAACATCATGCCGCCCCGATCCGCGCCCGGGCGGCGGTCAGCGTGTTGGCGAGGAGGCAGGCGATGGTCATCGGCCCGACGCCGCCCGGCACCGGCGTGATCGCACCGGCGACGTCGACCGCTTCATCAAAGGCGACGTCCCCGACCAGCTTGGTCTTGCCCGGAGTGGCAGAGGGCACGCGGTTGATCCCGACGTCGATGACGGTTGCCCCGGGCTTTATCCAATCGCCGCGGATCATCTCTGGCCGGCCGACCGCGGCGACGAGGATATCGGCGCGGCGAGTGACCTCCGGAAGGTCGCGGGTGCGGCTATGCGCGAGCGTCACGGTCGCGTCGGCAGCGAGCAGCAGCTGCGCCATCGGTTTGCCGACGATGTTCGAGCGCCCCACCACCACCGCCTCCGCCCCGGCGAGTGAGCCGAGCGTGTCCTCCAACAGCATCATGCAACCGAGCGGGGTGCACGGCACCAGCGCGCGCTGGCCGGTGGCGAGCAGCCCCGCGTTGGTAACGTGGAAGCCGTCGACGTCCTTTGTTGGGTCGATCGCGGCAAGCACCCGCGCGCTGTCGATCTGAGCCGGCAACGGCAGCTGGACGAGGATGCCGTCGACGCTGTCATCCCGGTTGAGCCGGTCGACCAACGCCAGCAACGTCGCCTCATCGGTATCGGCGGGGAGCCGATGTTCGCGCCCCTCCATCCCCGCTTCGCGCGTCGCCAGCCCCTTGTTGCGAACATAGACCGCGCTTGCCGGATCGTCGCCGACCAACACGACCGCGAGGCCGGGAGCGCGGCCGTGCGCTGTTCGGAACGTCGCGACCTCGCCCGCGATCCGCTCGCGCAGCCGTGCCGCCGCGGCCTTGCCGTCAATGATCCGCGCGCCGCTCACGCCATGCCCATCGCGGCCTGCGCGAGCGCGCCCAACACCGGTCCCTGGAGGATCATCAGCAGCACCAGCACCACCATCGGCGACAGGTCGAGCGCGCCGAAATCGGGCATGATCTTGCGGATCGGGCGATAGAGCGGCTCGGTCATGCGATCGAGCGTCTGCCAGATCGCGGCCATCGTCGGGTTGCCCAGCGAAAGCACGTTGAACGCCAGCAACCAGCTGAGGATCGCCTGGATGATGATCACCCACCACACGACGTTGAGGATGATCTGAGCGACTCCGACCAGCATCAGCAGCAGATTGGGCATGAATACTCCGGTTGAGGCGGGTTGGGGGGGGGTGAGAGCGACGCTCGATCAAGCGTTAGTGCTGGGGTCGTTGGGGCAGGGTGCGGGGCGGTCGCCGGACCAGCGTGCCGGCGCCTTCCGATGTGAAAATTTCCAGCAGCATGGCGTGGGGCACACGGCCGTCGAGTATCACCGCCGCCTCCGCTCCGCCCACCACGGCGTGGAGGCAGGTATCGATCTTGGGCAACATGCCGCCGGTGATCGTGCCTTCATGCTTCAGTCGCGCAATGCCGTTGGCGTCGAGTTCGCGCACCAGCTGCCCCTGCTTGTCGAGGACGCCCGGCACGTCGGTCAGCAGGAACAGCCGTGCCGCGCCCAGCGCTGCCGCGATCGCGCCCGCCATCGTGTCGGCGTTGACGTTGTAGGTCGCGCCGTCCTCGCCCAGCCCGATCGGGGCGATGACGGGGATATAGCCCGCCGCGACCTGCGTATCGATGATCGACCGGTCGATCCGCGCCGGCTCCCCGACGAAGCCGAGGTCCACCGCCGCCTCGATCGCGCTGCCAGGATCGCGGGTGTGGCGGCGCAGCGGACTGGTGCGGACGAGCCCGCCATCCTTGCCCGAAAGGCCGATCGCCCGGCCGCCGGCGTTGCCGATCCAGCCAACGATCTCCTTGTTGATCGCGCCCGACAGGACCATTTCCGCGATCTTCGCGGTCTCCGCATCGGTGACGCGCAGGCCGTCGACAAAGCGCGTTTCGACGCCGAGCTTGTCCAGCATCGCCCCGATCTGCGGTCCGCCACCGTGGACCACGACCGGGTTGATGCCGACCTGCTTCAGCAGCACGACGTCGCGGGCAAAGTCGGCCGCCGCCGCCGGATCGCCCATCGCGTGACCGCCATATTTGATCACGAACGTGCGCCCGGCGTAGCGCTGGAGGTAGGGCAGAGCCTCCGTCAGCGTCTCTGCCTTGGCGAGCATCAGGGGATCGGGTGCGCCGTTCATGCGAGCGGTCCTTCGCGGTCGAGCCAGCGGCCAAGGCTCACCAGCCCGGTGATGACGAACGGGATCACCGCCAGCGACAGCACGACCTTGGCGAGCATCTGGCCCAGCAGCAGTGTCGCGATGGGAAACACACCCAGAAACGCGATGCTCACGAACAGGAGCGTGTCGACCGCCTGGCTGAGCGCGGAGGCGATCCCGCCGCGCACCGCCACCGACGTCGCGCTGCCTTTGCCTGCTCCCCGCAGTCGCGTGAAGATGGTGACGTTGAGGAACTGCGACACACCGTAGGCGATGATCCCCGCAACCATCAGCCGCGGCGTGCTGCCGAGGATCGTCTCGAAGGCGGTCAGCCGCGCAGGCTCCATCTTGGCGTCGGCGGGGAGTGCGAGCACTAGCGCGATCAGCGCCATCGACAGCAGCAGCGGCACGAACCCCCACAGCACCAGCCGCTGCGCGATGCGCGGGCCGTAAAGCTCCGCCACCGCGCTCGACAGCGCGACGAGCAGCAGAAAGGCGAAGATGCCCGCCTCCACCGCCAACGGGCCCAGTGCCACCTGCTTGTTGCCCAACACTCCGGCCAGGATGACCATCCCGCCATAGAGGATCGAGAAAAGAAACAGGCCCTTGGGCACGCCCGGCGGCGCAGTCGCGGCATGCGGGGCGGCAGCAAGGGTCGATGTGGCGCGAGCGTCGGGCGTCATCCCCCACCCCTATCGCAAAGCTCCCGCTCGGCAAAGGCGGCGCTCCCCTCTCGCAACGTCGCGATTATCGCGTATAGCGGCGCGCCGGGCGCCATAGCGCCGACGACGGGGGAGTTTGCGGATGGCGACGCGCATCGGATTGGGGCTCGCGGGGATCGCGGTGTTGCTGGCGATCGCCTTCCTGTTGTCGAGCAACCGCCACTGGATCCGCCCGCGCGTCGTTGGTGCAGCGTTCGCGCTGCAGGCGGGGATCGCGTTCCTGGTGCTCTACACGCCCTTTGGTCGCGCGGCGATTGGCGGGCTGTCCCACGCGGTGAGCAACCTCCTCGGCTATTCGAAGGCGGGCACCGATTTCATCTTCGGCCCGATTGCCACTCCGGCGATCGGCGGCAACAGCTTTGCCATCGCCGCGCTGCCGGTGATCATCTTTTTCGCATCGCTGATTTCGGTGCTCTATTACCTCGGCGTCATGCAATTCGTGATCAAATGGCTCGGCGGCGCGATCCGCTGGGTCACCGGCATCACGCGAGTGGAGAGCCTGGGCGCGGCGGCCAATATCTTCGTCGGGCAGAGCGAAAGCCCGCTCGTCATCCGCCCCTACCTTGCCGGGCTCACCCCGGCGCAATTGTTCACGATGATGACCGTCGGAATGGCCGGGGTCGCGGGGACGATCCTCGGCGCCTACGCCTCCATGCTGGGGCCGCAGCTTCTCCCCTACCTCCTCGCGGCGAGCTTCATGTCGGCGCCGGGCGGCATTCTGATGGCAAAGATGATCATGCCCGACGATCCCAAGGATGTCGGCATCGAACCCGCCGAGCTCGCCGCAGCGAGTCATGACGAGGAAAAGCCCGCCAACTTGATCATGGCGGCAGCGCAGGGCGCGCAGACCGGCGTCAAGCTGGCGGTTGCGGTGGGCGCGATGGTGCTCGCCTTTGTCGCGCTGGTGGCGCTTGCCAACGGGCTCCTCGGCGGCATCGGCGGCTGGTTCGGGCGTCCCGACCTCAGCTTTCAGATGCTGCTCGGCTACCTCTTTCAGCCGGTGATGGCGTTGCTTGGCGTGCCGTGGAGCGAGGCAGGGGTGGCCGGCGGGCTGTTCGGCACCAAGATCGTACTCAACGAATTCGTCGCCTTCATCGACCTCGCCAAGGTGCAGGGCACGCTGTCGCCGGCGACGGTGGGCGTTGTCACCTTTGCCCTCTGCGGCTTCGCGAACTTCTCCTCGATCGCGATCCAGATGGCGGTCACCGGCAACCTCGCCCCCAACCAGCGTCCGATGATCGCGCGGCTTGGGATCAAGGCGCTGATCGCCGGAAGCCTCGCCAACCTGATGAGCGCTGCGCTCGCCGGGCTGATGCTGAGCCTGCGCTAACTCCGCGCGCGGCGGCCCAGAGCGCGCCCAACGCGACGTCGATCCGGTCGTCTGCGAAGCGGTCGAGACCCGAGCCTGGGAAAAAGCTGAGCTCCCCAAAAAGCGGGCCGGCGGCGGTGTCGTAGAGGTCAACGCGCACGAAATCGAAATCGCGCCCGAGCGCAGCCGCGGCGGCGGTCATCGCGACGAGGTTTGGGGGCGGGGCCGACATCGTTGCGGCGTGATCGGCACAGCCTAAAGGCCTCCACCAATGCGGATCGAACAACTGCCAACGATGCCGCGCGGTGCCTCTCCCGACATGCACCTGCACTGCCGCGACCTGTCCTGCAAAAACGTAGAATTTATAATCGACTGGCAGCAATCCGGCGTCACCGATGAAGGGTTCGACCAGAACGCCGCGCGGCACCTCTGCATAGGCCCGCTCGCCCAGCCAAAAGCCGTAGGCGTGGCGCTGCCATCGACGACTGGCGCGACGCGCAGAGGTCCAATCGCCAGCGTTGCCGATGACACGCCACTGATTGCAGCCGTGGTGCGACTTCATGATCGTGCGCTCGGGAGGCCGAGAGGGTCCGGGCTCGTGGCCACTCCACAGCGTTGGAATGACCCAGTCGTCGCCGATGCGGTCTGCGACCCACGGCTTCACCGCCAGCTTGTCGATCAGCGGCGGGTGGCGCGGGTCAACAGGCTGGAGCTTGCGCCACTGCACCCATTCGGTGAAGCGATGCGGCGCGCGAAAATCACCGAAACGCCCGTGACGTAGCAAGTAGAGGAAGCTCAGCCAAAACCACAGCAGCCCTTGCCGCGCGCGCGGGCGCGATACAGCAAAGACTATGAGCGGTAAGGCCGACAGCGGCAGCGCCGCCGTCGCAGCGGCGCTCAATCGATACGCCAATCGATCGGCTTGAAACTGCCGTTGTTCGACTGAAGCGCGCTACAGGCGGTGAGGCCGATGATCAGGTCCATCTCCGCGCGAAAGCTGATGCGGTCGCCCGCCCGGCTCTTGGGTGGCAGCACTTTGATTTCGCCCGTTTCGCCATCGACCGGCACGTTCATGAAGCAGTTGAACGCGATCGGGATCATGTCCTCCGTGACGCCATAGGGCGCCAGCGCGGCGGCGAGGTTGCCGAAGCAGCCGCGATGTGGATCGGTGTCGCCGTAGATGATGCGGAACGTATCCTTGCTGCATGGGGTGAGCAGAAAGTCGTGGCGTCCCACGTCGTCGTGGGTGATCGTCAGCATCACGTTGGAGCGGTTCGAATAGAGCGGGTCGCCGGTGGTCAGATAGATGCGGCTCGCATAGTCGAGCGTGCGCCCGGAGGAGATCACCTCCGCGACATCCTCCGCATTGTAGGCGAGGAGGTCGGCGACCTGCTCCCCGGTCGGGTCGATGACGCTGAAGCTCTGTCCCTTGGCGACACGAAAGGCGGTGCCCGACCGCGGGGGGATACGCTGGGTGTCGCTCAAGATGGGTGTCCTTCGGCTTCGTCGTCCTGCGCGGCATCGTAGGAGGCCAGCTGCGCCTGAAATTTCGCTACATCGGGGTCGACATCGCCGTCGCGGTCGAACGGCGCGTTCCAGCCCTCGTTGACCGCGCGCCCGCTGTATTGCCGCGCCTCGGAAATGGTGCCGTGACGCGCGAGCATCGGGTTGATCGAACCCGCCAGCGCCTCGTCGCGCGTGAGGATCGATTCGCGCAGCTTCTCGTAGCGACCCTGCGCGCGAAGCTGTTCGAACTGGTCGTGGAGGTTGAATACCAGCACCGGATGTTTGTAGCGCCGCGCGGGTCGGCTCGCGCCGGGATGGAGCCCGACGCAGAAGAACGCTTCTCCGCCGAAACTCAACGAAAAGTGCGGATTGTCGGGATCGTCGGAGACGCGCGGGTCGGCGCGCTGGCCTAGCCAACTGTCCTTGTCGGACAGCGACTGAATGCGTTCCCACAGCAGCGCTTCAAACGTCGGCTCATCGGTCGGCTCGCTATCGGGGAACAGCACCGCAAGCGACTGAAACAGGACCGGATCGGCGCGGTAGCTCGCCGCCAGGTCGTGCAGTTCCGCGAGGACGGGCAAGTCGTTCCAGGCCGAAGCGATGTCCCGCGCAACAATGATGCGCATCTTGTCGCGCGACAGCGCGGACTTGGCGCCGACGCACGGAAAGGCGGGCGCGCGGATGAAGGCGCGGAAATCCTCTGCGACGCGGGACTCACGGTCGGGGGCGTCACCTGCGAGGTGGGGGCAGGCGAGAACCGGCGACCCGTCGGACAAAATCTGCGATTGCATGCGGGGGAGATAATGCCTCCCCCGCAAAAAAGACGCCCCTACTTAAGAAAATCAATCACTTCCTGCGCGAATCGGGCGGGCTGGTCGTACATGATGAAATGCGCGCTGTCGGGGATGTAGGTTACCGTCGCCTGCCGCGCGGCGGCGTAGGCGGAGCGGTAGAACATCGCCATCATCTCCTGCGACAGGGGCGCGCCGGTCGGCATCGCCCACAGCACCTTCATCGGCCCGTTGTAGCGCGGTAGCGACGGGCCGAGATCGGTGGTGATGAGGTCGTAGAATGCCTGCGAGGTGACAGCCGTATCGCTCGTCACGCTGTCGGCGACGGCGGCGGGGCGCATCGCTTCGGTGCGCACCATGCCGGCGATGGTCCGCTCGATCTGCGCGCGCGACTGTTCGGGGGTCGAGGCCGCCATGCGCGTGCGGATCTGCTCCGCCATCGGACGAACGCTGTCGGGCGTGGCGGTCGGCCCGCCGAACATCGCGCCCATGAAGGGGAACATGTCGACCACCATCAGCTTGCCGACGCGGGTCGGATTGCTGGTCGCGATGGTCATCGCGAGCGTCCCGCCCATCGAATGGCCGATCAGCGCCGGACGCTCGAGCCGGGCGCTCTCGATATACCGCGCGATCTCCGCTGCGACGGGACCGACGAGAGGACCGGTCGCATTGGCCTCCGGCGCCACGCCGGCGAAGCCCTTCACCTGGATGAGGTGGTAGCGGTAGCCCGGGACCGCGGCGATCATGTTCGTCCACACCCGCGGGCTGCTGCCGAGCCCCGGGATCAGCACGACGTCAGGCCCGTTGCCGGTGACGGTGACGGCGATGCGGTCGGAGGTGAAGTTGGCGGCGGGGACAGGCGCGGCGGTCGCCGTCGTCGCGGGCGCGGCAGTCTGGGCGAGGGCCGGGGCGCTGACGATCAGCGCTGCGGCGAGCGCGCTGCGGGTGAAGCTGCGGATCATGCGAAAACTCTCCTCCCGCGCCGAAGGGCGCCGGGCAGTGCGGGTGGTAATGCGCGCAAATGCAGCGGGCAAGGCGGCGCGGACCCCTAGCCCACCGCCACCGGTTCGGCGCCGGTCCAGTCGTAGAAACCCCGCCCGCTCTTCTTGCCGAGCCAGCCGGCATCGACGCGGCGGATGAGCTGCGCGGCGGGGCGGAAGCGGGGGTCGCCGGTGCCCTCCTGCAGCACACGGATGATCGCGAGGCAGGTGTCGAGCCCGATGAAGTCCGCCAGTGTCAGCGGACCCATCGGGTGGTTGAGCCCCAGCCGGCAGGCGGTGTCGATATCGGCGATGCTGGCGACGCCTTCCCCCAGCGCGGTCGCGGCTTCGTTGATCATCGGCATCAGCACGCGGTTGACGATGAAGCCCGGCGCATCGCTCGCGTGCACCACGGCCTTGCCGAGCTTCTGCGCGAACCCCTCCATCGCGCTCAGCACCTCGGGCGCGGTCGCCATGCCGCGAATCAGCTCGACGAGTCCCATCACCGGCACCGGGTTGAAGAAATGCACGCCCACGAAACGCGACGGATCGGGCGCCGCCTGCGCGAGGCGGGTGATCGAGATCGAACTGGTGTTGGTGGCGATGATCGCCTCCTCGCCGAGTGCAGCGCCGATCTGGGCGATGATCTCGCGTTTGAGCGCCTCGTTCTCGGTTGCGGCTTCGATCACCAGTTCGCAAGGGGCGAAGTCCGCCGGGCCAGCCACCGCCTCGATCCGGGCGAGCGTCGCGACACTCTCCTCGGACGTCAGCTTGCCCTTGTCGATGGCGCGGGCGTGGCGCATGGCGATGGCCGCTTTGGCTGTCTCGACGCGCTCGATATCACGGTCGGCGACGAGCGTGCGATATCCCGCCGCGGCGCAGACTTCCGCGATGCCCGCGCCCATCTGCCCGGCGCCCAGCACGCCGATGGTGGTGATGTTCATCCTTGCAACTTCCCGACTGGCCGAGCCCGCTGGCGCCCTAGCGGGGTCAGGGCGCCCATTCCAGCGGGCGCGCTTCGGCGAGGATCAGGCTGAACCAGTCCGCGGCATCGCTCCAATGGTTGAGTGGGGTCCAACCACCCGCCTCGAGCAGCCGCAGCGCTTCGCCGAGCGCATATTTGTGGCTGTTTTCGGTGTGGATCGTCTCCCCCGCGCGCATCGCGAACCGCTGGTCGAGGATGTCGAAGCCGACGTCGCGCGTCGCCTCCAGATGCATTTCTATTCGCCCGCGCGGAGCGTTCCAGCGCGCGCGGTGCACGAACGCGTCGAGCGGGATGTCGGCGCCCAACTCTCGATTGATGCGTGAGAGCAGGTTCCGGTTGAACCCCGCAGTGACGCCCGCTGCGTCGTCGTAGGCGGGGATCAGCACCTCCACCGGCTTCACCCGGTCGAAGCCGATCAGCAGCCGCGCGCCCTCGCCGAGCGTCTCGCGCATCGAGCGCAGCAGGTCGACCGCGGCGGCTGGGCCCATGTTGCCGATGGTCGAGCCGGGGAAGAAACCCAGCATCGGCTTCCCCGCAAACTGCGGGGGCAGCCGCACCGGCGCCATGAAGTCACCCTCCACCGCGTGAGTGGGTAGAGTGGGAAAGCGCTCGCCGAGGTCGGCGACGCTCGCGCGCAGGAAATCGCCCGAAATGTCGATCGCGACGTAGGCGATGGGTGCCGCGTGCATGAGCAGCAACGGGGTCTTGGTCGAACTTCCCGACCCAAACTCGACCACCACGCGCTCCGCTACCGACGCGCCGATGGCAGCGCCATGTTCGGTGAGGATGCCGGTTTCAGTGCGCGTCGGATAATATTCGGGCAGCTCGGTGATTGCCTCGAACAGCTCCGAACCCGCCTGATCGTAAAGCCAGCGCGCAGGGATCGCCTTTTGTGGCAGAGCGAGCCCGGCGAGCACGTCGCGGGAGAAGTCCGATATGCGGGGCACGCGTTCGCCGTCAGCCACGATCACCCCGCATCGCGCGCCAGCCGCACGCCGGTCACCTGCCAGCGCTGGTGCGGATAAAAAAAGTTGCGGTAGCTTGGCCGCAGATGGCCGCGCGGCCTGGCGCAACTGCCGCCGCGCAGCACCGCCTGCCCGCTCATGAACTTGCCGTTATATTCGCCCACCGCGCCCTCCGCCGCGCGAAAACCGGGGTAGGGGCGGTAGGCGCTGCCGGTCCACTCCCATACTCCGCCGAACCGTTCCGCCATGCCGCTCGCCGTGGGGATCAGAGCGGTGCGGCCGTCGAGCTGGTCGCCAGCCTGCGGGTCTGCGGGGGCGGCCCATGCCTCCCACTCCGCTTCGGTCGGGAGCCGCGCACCCGCCCAGCTGGCGTAGGCATCAGCTTCGTAGAAGCTGACGTGCGCGACCGGCGCATGGGGATCGAGTGGCTGCCAGCCGGCCAGCGAAAACCGCTCTTCTTCGCCCTCGCGCCAATAGGCGGGCGCGGCGATGCCCTCACGCTGCACCCACGCCCAGCCGTCGGACAGCCACAGCCGCGCATCGCGATAGCCGCCATCGGCGATGAATTCTTGCCACTCGCCGTTGGTGACGGGGCGCAAGGCGATGGCGTGGGGGTGCAGCCAGACGCTGTGCCGCGGCCCTTCGCAGTCGAAGCCAAACCCGACGCCATCATGGCCGATCCGCACCTCCCCCGTCTGCCCGCGCTGCCAGGCGATCGGGCTCACTTCGCCCAACGTCAGCGGGGTGACGTCGGGGTAGGCGACGGGGCCGAGCGGGTTCTGCGCGAGGAGGTGGAGGAGGTCGGTGACCAGCAACTCCTGATGCTGCTGTTCGTGGGCGAGCCCCAGCTCGACCAGCACCCGGGCCGCGTCGGGGAGGCGGTCCCAACTCGACAGCAGCGCATCGTCGACCGCGCGCCGCCAGTCGCGGATCGCGTCGAGGCTGGGGCGGGTAATCAGCCCCCGCGCATGCCGCGCATGTCGCGGCCCCTCCGCCTCATAATAGCTGTTGAAGAGGTAGGGGTAATCCTCGTTAAACAGCCGATAGCCCGGCAGGTGATCGCGCAATACAAAGGTTTCGAAGAACCAGGTCGTGTGCGCCAGATGCCATTTCGTGGGCGATGCGTCGGGCATCGACTGCACCGTCGCATCGGCATCGCTCAGTGGCTCTGCGAGGTGGAGCGACAGCGCCCGAGTGTGGGCGTAGCTCTCCGCCAGCCTCGGCTGCGTGCGATCGAAGCGTCCGGGCGCGTTCATCGCGCTCGTCCCGCGCCGGGCACCCACACTACATCGCCGCGCCCTCCGTCGTTGGCGATACGCGCGGCAGTGAAGAGCCAGTCCGACAGGCGGTTGAGGTAAGCGAGCGCGGTCGGGTTGACCGGCTCCTGCGCTGCCACCGCGACGGCGCTGCGCTCGGCACGGCGCACGCTCGCACGGGCAAGGTGCAGTCGCGCGGCAAGCTCGGTGCCGCCCGGCAGGACGAAACTCGTGAGCGGCTGGAGCCGCGACGTCATCGTGTCGATACCGCGTTCGAGCCGTTCCACCTGCGCCGCGACGATGCGCAGCTCCATCTCCCCCGGCGCAAAAGGATCCGCGCGGTCAGGATGGGCGGGCGTGGCAAGGTCGGCGCCGAGGTCGAACAGGTCGCTCTGAATCCACGCGAGCTCGCTGCTGAGCGACTCTTCGGCGGCGGCACGTGCCAGGCCGATGGCGCTGTTGGCCTCGTCCACATCGCCGATCGCCGCGAACAGCGGGTCGTGCTTGGCGCGGCGCGTGCCGTCGACCAGCCCGCTGTCGCCGGCATCGCCGGTGCGGGTGTAGATGCGGTTCAGCTTGACCATCGAACCGCGACCCGTTGGCTCAGTTGGCCGCAACCATGCCGAGCACCACCAGCAGGATGATCGCGATCGCCTGCCATTTGACGCGCGCGAACATCATCTTGTTCTGCATTAGGTGGAGGTCGGTGCCGTCGGCGGAGATGGCGCCCTCGCGGCTTTGCGAGAAATAGATCAGCCCGCGCACCAGGCTGAACAGCACCATAGCGGCGGCGGCGACGATCAGGAGGATGATGGCGACGTTCATATTCTGTCCCTACCCCTCCACCAGCATAAACCCAAGCGGCAATTGTCCGATACGGATCGCGTGAGCGAGCGCTTCGCCACTCCAACCGGCGCGCGCGAGCGCATCGAGGTCGGCGACCGCATCGCGCGTCGCCAACCGCCGCCCCTGTACATCGGCGACCAGCGCGTGATGGTGATAGCGCGGCGTGGGGAGGCCGAGCAGCGCCTGCAGCAAACGGTGAACATGCGTCGCTGCAAACAGGTCCGCGCCGCGCGTGACGTCGCTCACCCCCACGGCGGCATCGTCGACCGTGCTGGCGAGGTGATAGGCATGCGCGCCATCGCGTCGTTTCAGCACGACGTCACCGGCAACGAGCGGCATGCAGGGGTGGGACCATGGGCCCATCCCTCCCCCACTGGGAGAGGGGTATGCGGTCCCTCTCGCACCGGGAGAGGGAGGGAGGCGCGCAGCGCCGGGAGGGTGAGGGTCATCGCCCCGCCGCTGATCCTGCCAGCTGAGCGGCCCCGCCTGCTCTGCCGCCCGCGCCGCATCGAGGCGGATGGCGTGTGGCTCCCCGGCAGCGATGCGTTTGGCCCGGCGCTCGGAAGAGAGGTGGCGGCAAGTGCCGGGGTAGAGCGGCCCGTCGATCCCGTGTGGCGCCGACGCCGACGCCGCGATCTCGGCCGCAATTTCGCGCCGCGTGCAGAAGCAGGGGTAGGTCAGCCCGGCCTCGGCCAGCGTCGCCAGCGACTGGTCATACAGCGCCGTGCGTTGCGACTGGTAGACGGGGGCTGCATCGGGCTCGACCCCCAGCGCGGCAAGCTGGCGGAGGATCGCCGCGTCTGCGCCCGGCTTGACGCGGCCGGTGTCGAGATCGTCGAAGCGCAGCAGAAACGCGCCCCCCGCCGCGCGCGCGACGTCATGCGCGATCAGCGCGGCATAAGCGTGGCCGAGGTGCAGCGCGCCCGTCGGCGAAGGCGCGAAGCGGGTGGCGATGCTCACTCCGCGGCGAGGACGCCGTCAGCGGGCGGTCGCGGCACGGCGGGCTGCGGCAGGTTGGCGCTGGCGGGGGGCATCTCCTCCGCTCCCGCCTCCTCGCCCTCGAACAGCGCCGCCGGGTCGATACGGTCGGCGAGCGTCAGCCGGTCGAGCACCGCCGCAGTCTCGTCGCGCACCTGGATCATCAGCGCACGCAGGCGGCACTCTTTTTCGGGGAGGCAGTTGCGGCAGGTTTCGTGCGCAAACCGGCTGGCGCACGGCACCAGCGCGAGGCTCCCCCGCGTCAGCCGGACGATGTCGCCATAGCGAATGTCGACCGGCGCGAGGCCCAGCCGATACCCCCCGTCGCGCCCCCGCTGCGATGCGACGAGCCCTGCCCGCGCCATCTCGCTGAGTATGATAGTCAGGAACTTACGCGGGATGTGCTGCGCGTCGGCGATATCGCCGAGCGGAATATGCCCCTCGCCATAATGGTCCGCGAGATGCTGCAGCGCGCGAATGGTGTAGCGGGTTTTCTGCGACAGCATGGCGGCGAGGGCTATGCGCCTTGCCGCGGGTACGGGCAAGCCGGGCGTGCCCCCTTCCCCCTTCCGACAAGGTGGAGGGGGGGGGGCAGCCTACCGCTGCGTGAAGCCAGCCAGCGCCCCATTCTCGCCCAGCCGCGGGGAGGGGCGGGGTGTCGCCAGCGCCGCTTCGGCAAAGCGGATCGGCGTCGCCAAGCCCGGGACGTGGGTGCCGTCCTCGCGCGCCATGTCGAGCACCAGCCCTCGGCTCGCGACGTGCGGATCGGCGAGCGCTTCGTCGACGCGGTTGATCGGCCCGGCGGGCACCCCCGCCTCCGCCAGCGCGGCGAGCAGCGCGTCGCATGGCCAGCGTGACGTCGCGGTGTTGAGCGCCTCGCTCATCGCCTCGCGATGCTCGAGCCGCCCGGCGTTGGTGGCAAAGCGCGCGTCGCTCCCAAGGGCGTCGAGTTCCAGCACCCGGCAGGCGCTGGCGAACTGGCGGTCGTTGCCGACGGCGAGGATGAACCAGCCGTCGGCGCAACGGTAAACGCTGTAGGGCGCGACATTGGGGTGCGCATTGCGCATGCGCGTCGGCACCTGCCCGAACAGCGCATTCATCCCCTGATTGGCGAGCACGCCGGTCATGACGTCGAGGAGGCTCATGTCGATGTGGTCGCCTGTCCCAGTGCGCGCGCGACGGATCAGCGCGGCCTGGATCGCGACGGTCGCATACATGCCGGTGAAGATGTCGGCGAAGGCGACGCCGATTTTTTGCGGGCTGCCCTCCGGCTCTCCCGTCAGGTCCATGATCCCGCTCATCCCCTGCACCACGAAGTCGTAGCCCGGGCGCGGGGCGTATGGGCCGGTCTGGCCGAAGCCGGTGATCGAGCAGTAGATCAGGCCTGCGTTGGCGGCGCGCAGGGTGGCGGCGTCGAGGCCATATTTTGCGAGCCCGCCGAGCTTGAAATTCTCGATCAGCACGTCCGCTTCGCTGGCCAGCTGACGCACTCGGGCGAGGTCGTCGGGGTTGGCAAAGTCCGCGACGATCGAGGCTTTGCCGCGGTTGCAGCTGTGAAAATAGGCGGCGGTGCCGTCAGCGTCGAACGGCGGCCCCCAGCGGCGCGTATCGTCGCCCTGGGGGCTCTCCACCTTGATGACTTCGGCGCCGAGGTCCGCGAGCAGCTGCCCCGCCCACGGTCCAGCCAGCACCCGCGCCAATTCGAGCACGCGTACTCCGGCGAGCGGGCGGGGGTCGTTGCTGTGCATGGCTCCTATCCCCCCTTTCAACCCGACGACGTCGCCCCGGATCCGCTAGGAGTCCGGCCTAAGGTTCATCCCCAGCGTGACCCCGGGTCGAGCCCGGAGCGACAGCGGAGTTGAGAACCAAACCTCTCCCGAGAATCAGAACGCGGCGATGCCGGTGATGGCGCGACCCAGGATCAGGGCGTGGACGTCGTGCGCGCCTTCGTAGGTGTTGACCGTTTCGAGGTTCACCATGTGGCGCATCACCTGATATTCCTCGGAAATGCCGTTGCCGCCGTGCATGTCGCGCGCGGTGCGGGCGATGTCGAGCGCCTTGCCGACGTTGTTGCGCTTGACCATCGAGATCATCTCCGGCGCGAACGCGCCTTCGTCCATCAGCCGCCCGACGCGCAAGGACGCCTGCAAGCCGAGCGCGATGTCGACCATCATGTCCGCGAGCTTTTTCTGATAAAGCTGCGTGCCCGCGAGCGGTCGACCGAACTGTTTCCGGTCGAGGCCATATTGCCGCGCCGCGTGGAAGCAGAACTCTGCCGCGCCCATCGCCCCCCAACTGATGCCGTAGCGCGCGCGGTTGAGGCAGCCGAACGGTCCCTTCAGCCCCGACACGTCGGGCAGCAGCGCATCGTCACCCACCTCGACGTCGTCCATCACGATCATGCCGGTGGTCGACGCGCGCAGCGACATCTTGCCCTCGATCTTGGGCGCGGTGAGGCCCCTCATGCCCTTCTCGAGGATGAAACCGCGAATGGCGCCGTCGTGCGCCTCCGATTTCGCCCACACGACGAACACGTCGGCGAAGGGCGAGTTGCTGATCCACGTCTTGCTGCCGGACAAGCGGTAGCCGCCACCGGGGAGCGGCTTTGCCACGGTGCGCATGCCGCCAGGATCGCTGCCCGCGTCGGGTTCGGTGAGGCCGAAACAGCCGATCAGCTGGCCGCTCGCCAGCCCGGGGAGATATTTCCGTCGCTGCGCCTCCGAGCCGTAGGCGTGGATCGGATGCATGACGAGGCTCGACTGCACGCTGGCCATCGACCGATAGCCCGAATCGACGCGCTCGATCTCCCGCGCGACGAGGCCGTAGGCGACATAGGATGCGCCCGCGCCGCCATATTCGGCGGGGATGGTGACGCCCAGCAGCCCCGCTTCGCCGAACATGGCGAACAGTTCGGGCGCGTCCACCTCGTCGCGAAAGGCCTGGATTACGCGTGGCTGCAAGCTCGATTGCGCAAAGCCGTGCGCGGCGTCGCGCACCATGCGCTCCTCATCGGTCAGCTGCGCGTCGAGCGCGAACGGATCGGACCAGTCAAAGGGGACCATGGCGGCCATAGAATGTTTCGCTTCCCGTGCTGCTGGGTATCCGCGCGGTTGTCAGCGCGGTTCGCTCGCGCTTAGGGTTGGCGCACAGCCTTGGCAATTCGGGAGTGGACGCTGGATATGAGAGCAGCTTGGTGGATGGCGGCGGCGATCGCCCCGCTCGCGACCCCCGCGCTGGCGCAGCGCGCCCCCGAAACGCCGCCCGTTTCTCTGCAAGGCCTTTACGCTTGCCGGGGGGAGGCCGACCCCGCCGCGCGGCTCGCATGCTACGACCGGCAGGTGGCGCAGGTTGCCGCCGCGGAGGAGTCGGGACAGGTGCGCGTGGTCGACGAAGCGCGCCGCCGCCGCGACGCGGTCGACGCGTTCGGGCAGACCATCCTCAACCGGGAGGACCGCCCCATCCAGCCGGTGGACGAGATAAGCTCCACCGTCCGCGCGGCCTCCTACGACCAGATGGGGCAGGTCCAGATCGTGCTCGAGAACGGCCAGCGCTGGGGCACCTACCAGGGCGAGGTCAACGAATCGCTCCCCGCAGTCGGTAGCCCGATGGTCATCCGCCGCACCGGTTTCGGCGATTATCGCACGGTCATCGGGCGCAGTACGCATCGCGTGAAGCGGCGCTGAGCGGCGACTCTCCCTCACCCTTCGTGCTGTTCGACCGCGGGTGGGGGACGCCCGACGGTCCCGCGCGACTGTTCCGCGAGCCTTTCGCGCAGGCGAGCCTCAGAAGCGGTGAGGATGCCGCGCAGTATTGGCAGACGCTGCGCGACTGGCACCGGCGCGGGCTCCATCTCGCCGGCTACCTCGACTATGAAGCGGCGTTGGCGATCGAACCGGGGTTGGGCACCGCAGATGCAAGTGGTGACGTCACTGCCTGGTTCGGTGCGTTCGGCGAGCCGCAGCTGCTGAGCGAAGAGGCGCTGGCCGGCTGGCTCGGAGAAGCCGATGCGGCGTGGGTGGGCGCTCCACAACCGGAGATCGCGTTCGACGCCTACGCGGCACGCCACGCGGCGGTGCAGCATCACATCGCTGCGGGTGATTTCTATCAGGCCAACCTCACCTTTGCTGCGAGTGTGGGGGTGGAGGGTCCGCTCGGCAGCGCCTTTGCTGGGCTGCGGCGACGTGCGGAGGCGCGTTACGGCGCGCTAATCGCCAACGACCAACGCCATGTCCTGAGCCTCTCCCCCGAACTCTTCTTCGCGCTCGATGCGTCGGGCGAGCTGCTCGCGCGGCCGATGAAGGGGACTGCGCGGCGCGGTGCGAGCAGCGCGGATGACGTCGCGCGGCGCGATGCGCTCGCCGCCGATCCCAAGCAGCGCGCGGAAAACCTGATGATCGTCGACCTGCTGCGCAACGATCTCTCCCGCGTCGCCGCTCCGGGAAGCGTCGCGGTGCCGCGGCTGTTCGCAGTCGAAACCTATCCAACGCTGCACCAGATGGTGTCGGATATCCGCGCGGAATTGCGGGAGGGGTGCGACGTGTTCGACGTCATCGCAGCGCTATTCCCCTGCGGTTCAATCACCGGCGCGCCCAAGCGCTCGGCGATGGAGCGACTGCGCGCGATCGAGGGGGCTCCGCGCGGGCTCTATACCGGCAGCATCGGTCATATCGCGCCCGACGGCAGCGCCTGCTTCAACGTCGCCATTCGCACGCTCACTTTACCGGCAGAGCCGCGCGGCTTGCGCGGGAGGCGTCGCCGCGCCACGCTGGGGCTCGGATCCGGTATCGTCGCCGACAGCCGCGCCGCGGCGGAGTGGGACGAGTGCCGGGCGAAGGGGGCTTTCGTGGCATCGGCGGGGACTTTCGACCTAATCGAGACGATGGCGTTCGATCCCGAGCGGGGGATCGCGCGGCTCGACGCGCATCTCGCGCGGCTGTCGGCGAGCGCGCACGCGCTGGAGTTTCGATTTGACCGCCACGCGCTGCGCAACCTCCTCCAGCATGCGACCTTCCGGATGCGCGACGCCGCTCAGGTTCGCGTGCGACTGGGGCGGAGCGGCGCGCTGGCGGTGGAGGTCCGGGCAATGCCACAGACCCCCGATCACCCGCTGCGCGTCGCGCTGGTGCCGCGACCCGGTTTGAGCGAGGACGTGCGTTTCGCGCACAAGACCAGCGACCGCCGCCCCCACCGCGCCGCGCTGGCTGCTGCCGGGACGGGAGCGGACGAGGTGGTGATGCTCGATACCGACGGCGCACTTACCGAAGGCAGCTGGACCAGCCTGTTCGTCGAGCGCGACGGTGCGCTACTGACACCCCCGCTCAGCCGCGGCGTACTCCCCGGCGTGCTGCGCGGCGAGCTGATCGCGCAGGGCCGCGCGCAGGAGGCGGAGCTGGTCGCCGACGACCTTGCCCAAGGCTTCTTTCTCGGTAACGCGCTGCGGGGACTGATGCCGGCGCAACTGGTGGGCGCGGCGGTTGCGATGGAGCGCGACGCGCTCTAACCCTCGCCTCGCAGCCAAAGGGGGATCCATGCAGCCGCGCCTGTCCGCCGCGATCGATCGCATCCAGCCATCGGCGACGCTCGCCATGACCGCGCGCGTCGCGGAGCTGAAGCGGCAGGGGGTCGACATCATCGGCCTGTCGGCGGGAGAGCCCGACTTCGACACGCCCGATTTCGTCAAGGAAGCCGCGATCGCCGCCATCCGCCGTGGCGAGACCAAATATACCGACGTCCCCGGCACGCTCGCGCTACGCGAGGCGGTCGCGCAGAAATTTCGCCGCGACAATGCGCTCGACTACGCCGCTGGCGACGTCATCGTCTCCGTGGGTGGCAAACACGTCATCTTCAATGCGCTTGCCGCGACGGTCGGGCCGGGTGACGAAGTCGTCATCCCCGCCCCTTATTGGGTGAGCTATCCCGACATCGTCGCCTACACCGGCGCCACCCCGGTGCCGGTCGCAGCCGGAGCCGCGCAGGGGTACAAGATCACCCCCGAACAGCTCGACGCGGCGATCACCCCCGCGACGCGCTGGCTGATCCTCAATTCGCCCTCCAACCCGACCGGCGCCGCCTATTCGCGCGATGAGCTGGTGGCGCTGGGGGCGGTGCTCGACCGGCACCCCCAGGTCATGATCCTGACCGACGACATGTACGAACATGTCTGGTACGCGGCGACGCCGTTCACCAGCTTTGCGGAGGCCAATCCGCAGCTGTTCGACCGCACGCTGACGGTCAACGGCTGCTCCAAGGCCTATGCGATGACCGGCTGGCGGATCGGCTATGCCGCAGGGCCGAGCTGGCTGATCAAGGCGATGGCCAAGCTCCAGTCGCAATCGACCAGCAACCCCTGCTCGATCGCGCAGGCGGCCGCGTTGGGCGCGCTGACCGGCGACCAGGACTTCCTCGAGGAACGCAACGCCACCTTCCGCGAACGCCGCGACATGGTGGTGGCGATGCTCAACGACGCGCCGGGGCTCAACTGCCCGACGCCCGATGGCGCCTTTTACGTCTTCCCCGACGCGAGCGAGACGATCGGCCGGGCGACGCCGGAGGGCAAGCGGATCGACAGCGACGCCGACCTTACCGACTATCTGATCGACGCGGCGCGCGTGGCGGCGGTGCCGGGACACGCCTTTGGCCTCTCCCCCGCCTTCCGCATCAGCTATGCCACCGACAGCGCCACGCTACGCACCGCCTGTGCGCGGATCCAGGAGGCGCTGGGCCGGTTGCGCTGAGGCAGCGATGTGCTCCGCGCGCGCCGTCTCCGCCACGCGCACGAAATCAGCGTAGCGCGGGCCGCTCGCGCCGCTGCTCAGCGATGCGCAACAGTCGCAGCGTGTTGCCGGCCCACAGCACGGCGAGGTCGCGCGGGCTCCAGCCCAATGCCTGCAGTCGCGCGGTGACGTCGGGCAGCGCGGCAATGTCCTCCATCCCGCGCACGCCGCCGCCGCCGTCCCAGTCCGCGCCGATGCCGCAATGCGCGGGCCCCACCAACCGCAGGCAATGGTCGACCGCGCGAACGTAGAGCGCGATGTCGCCCTCGTTAACGCGCTCGCGCTGGTCGAGGTCGTGCCAGCGCCGGGCGAGGTCGCGCTGCGCCTCCACCGGCATCTGCGGGAGATGGTCGAACTCCTCGTACAGCGGCTTGCGCGCGTCGCTGTTGTTGAAGCGCGAGAGGAATACGCTGTTGATCGCGATCACCGCGCCCTTCGCCGCCAGCTCACGCGCGAAGTCGTCGGAAATGTTGCGCGGATGATCGTAGATCGCGCGAAAGCCCGAGTGAGAGAGAATGATCGGCGTGGTCGACAGCTCCGCCATCTGCCGCGTCGCCTCATCCGAGGCGTGGCTCGCGTCGACGACGATGCCCAGCCGGTTCATCAGCGCGACCCAGGCCCGCCCCTCCGGCGACAGGCCGCCCCAGCGCCGCTCCCCGGTGGTCGAATCGGCGAGCTGGTTGGTGCGGCTGTGCACCGGCCCTGCCATGCGCACCCCCGCGCCGTACCAGCGCTGCCATGTCGCAGGGTCGGCCCCCAGCGGCCCGCTGTTTTCGACCGACAGCATGGCAAAGCGCTTGCCCGCATGCTCGATCGACAGAATGTCGCTGCTCGCCCGCGCCAGCACGATATCGCCGCTGTGGCTGGCGATGGTCCGCAGCGTCGATGCGAGCCGCGCCTCCGCCGCGCGTGCCATCGCCGCCTGATCGGTGCCTTGCGGCGTGTAGATGACGAAGAACCCGCCATCGAGATTGCCGCCCTCCATCCGCCGCAGGTCGACGTGGGTGAGGTCCTCGGCAAAGCTCTGCCGCCGCGCGAAGTCGTAGCCGGGGCGATCGAAGTGCACCGGCGTGTCGATATGGCTGTCGAGCGTCAGCATCCGCTGGTGCAACCCCGGCTCCGTGCGCGCTTCGGCGGTGCTCGACGGGGCGGGGGAGGGGGTGCAGCCGCCGAGCGCAAGCGCAATCAGGGCGAGGGCGAGGAAACGGCGCATGACGCGGAGGCTAGCGCGGAGTGCGGAGCGTTGCCAGTGGCCCTCCACCAGTGCCCCGGCGCAGTGGCACGGTTGCGCAAAATCCTCAGTCGTCCTCGTCGTCATAATGCGCGAGGTGGAGCGCGCGCGCCTTGATCTGACGCATCGCGCACCAGTGCACGAGCGCGTCGTCGCGGCCGTGGGTGACCCACACCTCCGCCGGTGCGACGTCGCGGATGGTGTCGGTGAGCTCGTCCCAGTCGGCGTGATCGGAGATGATCAGCGGCAGCTCGACCATCCTTTGCCGCGCGCGCTGGCGCACGCGCATCCAGCCGCTCGCCATCGAGGTGATCGGGTCGGGCAGTCGCCGCGACCAGCGGTCGGCGATGGCGGAGGGCGGCGCGATGACGATCTCCCCCTCCAGCTCCGCCTTGGGCACACCCGCGACCGCGCGGATCTCCCCCAATTCGACGCCATGCGCCTGATACAGTTCGGTCAGCCGAGCGAGCGCCCCGTGAAGGTAGATCGGTCGGTCGTAGCCGCAGCCCCGCAACTCGGCCATGACGCGCTGCGCCTTGCCCAGCGCATAGGCGCCGACGACGATGCAGCGGTCGGGGTTGGCGTCGCGTGCGGCGATCAGCTTGGCGACCTCTTGAGGGGTCGGCGGGTGGCGAAAGACCGGGAGGCCGAAGGTTGCTTCGGTGATGAACACCTCGCACGGCACGACCTCGAACGGCATGCAAGTTGGGTCGGGGCGGCGTTTATAGTCGCCCGATACGACCACCCGCTCGCCGTCGCGAGTGAGCAGGATCTGCGCCGATCCCAGCACATGCCCGGCGGGAAAGAAGGTCGCGCTGATGCCGCCGCCGATCTCGACACATTCGCCATAGCCGATCGGCGCGGCGTGGCCCGCGACCTGCTCGCCGTAGCGCACGCCCATGATCGCCAGCGTTTCCGGGCTCGCCCACACCGCCCCGTGCCCGCCGCGCGCATGGTCGGCGTGCCCGTGCGTGACGAGCGCGCGTGCGACGGGGATCGACGGATCGACCCATGCGTCCGCGTCGGGGAGGTAGATGCCCTCCGGCCGCGGCTCGACCCACTTGGCGTAGCGGCTGCCGCGGGTGGGGGAGGGGGGCGGGGCGGCATCCATCGCTCACCGATATGGGCGGCGCTCCGGCGCAAGTCCACCGCGTCGCGGAACGCCGTCGCGGCCCGCCCGTTCAGGCGCCGACCTCTTATCTGCAAGGACTTACTATGTCGGGCGAAATCTGGAGCCTCATCACCATCGTCGGCCCGATCCTGCTGGGCGCCGTGTTGCTGTGGGCGGTGCTCAACAACCGTCGTTCGAAAAGCGAGGTGCGCCACACCGAAGCCGCCACCCGCGCCAACTACGCAGCGGAGGATGCGGCGCAGGCCGACGATCCGGCCAATCGGTCGTAACGCGCCACGGCTCCGCCTCACCTCACCTCACCGTCGCCCCGGACCCGATCCGGGGCAAGGCTTTTTCCGCGAACGTCGCTGAAGGTTAGCCCAGCCCCGGATCAAGTCCGGGGCGACGTAGGTGTGGGCTTTACCTTAGCCCCCCACCTGGCCCATCGCTCATAGCGTGACCGACACTCTCCCCCCCGTCTTCGCCGACTGGTTCGCGCAGCGTGGGTGGGAGCTGCGTGCCCACCAGGCGGGGATGCTCGCCGCCGCGCGCGGGGAACGGCACGCGCTGCTTGTAGCGGCGACGGGGGCGGGCAAGACGCTCGCCGGGTTTTTGCCCAGCCTCGTCGACCTGCACGAACGTGGCGGCGATGAGGGCATCCACACGCTCTACATTTCACCGTTGAAGGCGCTGGCGACCGACGTGCGGCGTAACCTCCTCGCGCCGATCGAGGAGATGGGCCTCGCCATCAGCGTCGAAACGCGAACCGGCGACACCCCCGCCGATCGCCGCGCTCGGCAAAAGGCGAAACCGCCCGACATACTCCTCACCACGCCCGAATCGCTCCACTTGCTGCTCAGCCACGAGGATGCGGCGCGCGCCTTTGCGGGCGTTCGCACGCTGATCATCGACGAGGTGCACGCGTTCGGCACCGGCAAGCGCGGCGACCTCCTCCAATTGAGCCTCGCGCGCCTGCAACGGCTCGCGCCCACCATGCGCCGCGTCGCGCTGTCGGCGACGGTGGCGGAGCCCGAGCGGTGGAAGGCATGGCTCGCTCCCGGCTCCGACCCCGCGCTTGTGACGCTGGTCGAAGGCGACCCCGGCGCCGATCCCGACATCCGCATCCTTCTTCCCGAAGGACGCGTCCCCTGGTCGGGGCACAGCGGCAAATATGCCGTCCCAGCGGTGATGGAGGAGGTCGCGCGCAACCGCACGACGATCATCTTTTCCAACACCCGCGGGCTCGCCGAGCTGCTGGTGCAGGAGCTGTGGAAGGCGAACGAGGACGGCCTTCCCATCGGCAGCCACCACGGCAGCCTCGCGCTCGAAGCCAGGCGCAAGGTCGAGCAGGCGATGAGCGACGGACGGCTGCGCGCGCTGGTGGCGACCGCGAGTCTCGACCTCGGGCTCGACTGGGGTGACGTCGATTGCGTCATTCAGATGGGCGCGCCCAAGGGGAGCTCGCGCCTCATCCAGCGCATCGGTCGCGCCAACCACCGCCTCGACGAAGCAAGCCGCGCCTTCATCGTGCCGGGCAACCGCTTCGAATGGCTCGAGGCGCGCGCCGCGCTGGACGCGATCGACGATGGCGAAAAGGACCCAGACATCTTTCGCCCCGGCGCCCTCGATGTGCTGGCGCAGCACATCACCGCGATGGCCTGCTCCGCGCCGTTCGATGCCGACGACCTCTTCGCGGAGGTGCGCACCACCGACCCCTACCGCGATCTCGACCGCGAGACATTCGACCGCACGCTGGGATTCGTCGCAGACGGCGGCTACGCGCTGCGCGCCTACGACCGCTTTCGCCGGCTGGTGCAACAGAGCGACGGGCTGTGGCGCATTGCGGGGCCGAAGTTCGTGCAGCAGCACCGCATGAACGCCGGCATCATCGTCGATGTCCCCGTCTATGACGTGCGCTTCAGGAACGGGCGCAAGCTCGGCACGATCGAGGAATATTTCGGCTCGACGCTGGTGGTCGGCGACGTGTTCACCTTTGCAGGCATCGCGCTCGAGGTGGAGGGGTTCAAGGACAGCGACCTCATCGTCCGCGCCTCGTCCAAACCCGCGCGCATCCCGACCTGGGTTGGCACGCGCATTGCGCTCACCACCAGCCTCGCGACGCGGGTGCGGCGGATGATCGCCGACCCCAGGGAGTGGCACGACTTCCCGGACGAGGTGGTCGACTGGTTGCGGGTGCAGCAGGAGCGCTCGGTCCTCCCCGCGCCGGGAGAGCTGCTCGCCGAGACTTTCCCCCACGAAGGGCGGCATTACTGGATCATCTATCCGTTTGAGGGGTGGAACGCGCACAATGCCCTCGGCATGCTGCTGACCAAGCGCATGGAGCGCGCGGGGCTGCAGCCGCTGGGGTTTCAGGCGACCGATTATGCGCTGGCGATGTGGAGCCTGAAGCCCGTCACCGACCCCGCCGCGTTGCTCACCGCCGACATCATGAGCGACGAATTCGTCGAATGGGTGCAGCGCTCGCCCTTCCTCAAGCGCGCCTTTCGCGAGGTGGCGGTGATCGGCGGGCTCGTCGAGCGCCACCATCCGGGCAAGCGCAAGACGGGCAAGCAGGTGAGCTTTTCCACCGACCTCATCTTCGACGTTTTGATGCGCTACCAGCCCGACCATCTGCTGATCGAAGCCGCGTGGGCCGACGCGCGCGAGCGACTGACCGACGTCGGGCGGCTGGGCGACCTCATCGAACGTGCCGCGCCGACGATGGTCCACGTCGCGCTCGACCGCATCAGCCCGATGGCGGTGCCGTCGCTGATGATCGAAGGCCGCGAGCGCGTCGCCACCGAAGCGACCGACGACGCCGCGCTCGAAATCTACGAATCGGAGCTGGTTCGCCTCGCCATGGGGTGAGGGGGGGGTCGGTGACTAGCCGCGGATCGCCCGTGCGCGGCGGCGCTGCACGCTGGAGCCGAGCCCCAGCGCCTCACGGTATTTGGCCACCGTGCGCCGTGCGAGGTCGAAGCCTTCGCCGCGCAGCTTGGTCACGAGCTGGTCGTCGGACAGGATCGCCTCGCCCTCGCCCGCGATCAGCCGCGCGATGCGATCCTTCACCGCCTGCGCCGACGCGCCGTCGCCATCAGCCGACCCGACCCCGCTCGAGAAGAAATATTTGAGCTCGAAGAGCCCGCGCGCGCAGGAAAGATATTTGTTGGAGGTGACTCGGCTGACGGTCGATTCGTGCATGCCGATCGCATCGGCGACCTTGGCCAGCGTCAGCGGCTTGAGGGCACACACGCCGCTTTCGAAAAAGCCCTGCTGCTGCCGGACGATCTCCTCCGCGACCTTGATGATCGTGCGCTGGCGCTGGTCGAGCGCCTTCACCAGCCAGTTGGCGGAGGCGAGCGCATCGCCCAGCCACGCGCGCGGCGCGCCCTTTCCGGCGCGAGTCGCCATTTCCGAATAGTAGCGGCGGTTGACCAACAACCGCGGCAGGGTGGCGCCGTTGATCTCCACCGCCCAGCCGACGCGCGTGCGGGTCACGAACAAGTCGGGGACGACCGGCGTCGCATCGCCGCGGGCAAAGCGCAGCCCGGGCTTGGGGTCGTAGGCGCGCAGCTCGCGGATCATGTCGCCGAGGTCTTCGTCGTCGACCCCGCAGCGCTTGCGCAGCGGGCCGAGCTGCCCCTTCGCCAGCATCGGTAGATTGTCGATCAGATGCGCCATGCACGGATCGTAGCGGTCCGCCTCCTTGGCTTGGATCGCGAGGCATTCGGCCAGGTCGCGCGCGCCGACGCCGGTCGGATTGAAACGCTGCACCACCCCCAGCACCTGTTCGACATGCGCACGGTCGATCCCCAGTCGCTCCGCCAGCTCGGTGAGATCGACATCGAGATAGCCCGCGTCGTCGATCCCCTCGATCAGCGCCAGCGCGATGGCGTGATCCGGGCCGGACAGCACTTCCCCGGCCTGCGCGGTGAGGTGATCGCGCAAGGTGAGGTCGGGCGCGCCGAAGCTGTCGAAGTCGATCCCCTCGTCGCTCGCGCCGCCGCTGCCGGGCGCGGTGAAAAAATCGCTGCCTTCGCCGATATGATGGTCGCGCCATTCGGTCGGTTCATAGGCGGGCTCCCCCCGGTCGGGCAGCGCGTCGGAGCCCGAAACATGGTGGAACGTCTCTGCCGACAGGTCGACGTCGAGGTGAGCCTCCGCCCCCGCCAGGCCACCGCTGATCAGTTCGTCCGCGCCCGCAGGCCGCTCGCGCAAGCCGAGCGCGGCCACCTCCCCCTCCGCGCCGTCGCGTTCGAGCAGCGGGTTTTTCGCCATCTCGTCCGCCAGCACGGCGTCGAGCTCGAGGTTGGACAGCGTCAGCAGCTTGATCGCCTGCTGCAGTTGCGGCGTCATCACCAGCGCCTGGCTGGTGCGCAGTTCGAGGCGCGGGGCGAGCGCCATCGTCGGCGTCAGTCCCGCCCGCTCACAGCTCGAACCCCTCACCGAGGTAGAGGCGGCGCACGTCGGGGTCGGCGACCAGCTCTTCGGGCGAGCCCGCGAACAACACCTGCCCATCGTAGATGATGCAGGCGCGGTCGACGATATCGAGCGTTTCGCGGACGTTGTGGTCGGTGATCAGCACACCGATGTCGCGGGTCTTCAGCTCCTTCACCAGGTCGCGGATGTCGGAAATGGAGATGGGGTCGATCCCCGCGAAGGGTTCGTCGAGCAGCATGATGGTCGGGTTCGCCGCCAGTGCGCGGGCGATTTCGCAGCGCCGCCGCTCGCCCCCCGACAGCGCCATCGCATTGCTCTGCCGGAGGCGGGTGAGGCCGAATTCGCCGAGCAGCTGCTCCAGCCGCTCGGCCCGCGCCGCGCGGTTGGGTTCGACCAGCTCGAGCACGGCGCCGATATTCTGCTCGACGCTCATCCCCCGAAAGATGGACGTTTCCTGCGGTAGATAGCCGATGCCGAGCACCGCGCGGCGGTACATGGGCAGGCGCGTGATGTCCGATCCGTCGAGCACGATGCGCCCCGAATCGGGCTTCACCAGCCCCATCACCGAGTAGAAGCAGGTGGTCTTGCCCGCGCCATTGGGACCGAGCAGCCCGACCACCTCACCGCGAGCGACGGTCAGCGACACGTCCTTCAGCACCGGGCGCTTGTCGTAGCTCTTGGCGAGGCTGACCACCGACAGCCCGCGTTCGACCTCCACCGGCGCGCTGCCGCGCGACCGCTTGCGCCGCTCCGCCCCCTCCCACGCGGGCGCGTCATCGTAGACGGGGGCGGCGGGGGGCGGGGTGATCGTGTCAGCCATGTCGGTCTGCTTTTGGCACGATCGCTGCGTGCACGGAATATGGTTGCGAGAGAATGTGCAACCCGTCCGTTTTGGAGCGAGGGCCGTCACGTCCCTCCCCTTGCAGGGGAGGGTGTCGGCTCACCGGCGGTCGGGCACCGTGAAGCGCCCCGTCACACGCCCGCCAGTGGAGCTCACTCCCGGAACGCTTGGCGCGCCCGGCGTCGCCGACGGCGGCGCGTTGACGCTCGCGCGCCCGCTGCCGAGGTCGATCACCAGCCGCTGCCCCTGCAGCTGATTGGCCCCCTGGTTGAGCCGCACGTGGCCGATCATGGTGATGATCCGCCGGTCGAGGTCATAGACCGCAGCGTCTCCCGATGCGCGGTCGTTCCCCTTGGTGACGGTCACCCCGCCCAGCGCGTCGATGCGATTGACGTCGATCCCGCGCGTGTCGCTGTAGGCGAGCGTCATGCGCGACGCCGTGAGCGTGAGGCCCGCCTGCCGCACCACGACATTGCCGGTGACCAGCACGCGGTCGGCGCGGGTCTGCAGCTCGATCGCGTCGGCAGCGAAGTCCACCGGCGCGCGGCTGTCGTGCGCGATCAGCGCTTGCGCCGCGGCCTGATCGGTCACGCCTCCCGCGATCATCGCCCCGGCGCAGCCGACGAAGCCCAGAGTGAACAGCAGCGCGGAACGCAGGCGGATCATGATCTAAAGTCCCTGGTTGATGTGCAACCGCGCATTTCCGACCAGCCGGACGACGCGCGTATCGAGGTCGGCTTCGAGCCGGTTGGCGGTAAAGGTGCCCACCGGCAACGAGCCCGAAACGCCGCCAGCACCGCTCACGTTGCGACGGCGGAGGTCGACTGCGACCCCCCGCGCCTCGAGCCTGTAGCCCCCAGCGGCGATCAGCCGCAGCGGCCCGCTTGCACGCACGGTGTCGGCGGCGGGGTCGAAGTTCGCATCGGGCGCGGCGAGCGTCGCAGGCCCGTCGTCGAGCGTCATTGCCGCAGTCAGGTCGCGCATCCGCACGAGGGGATCGGCGTTGCTGCGCTGGACCGCTTCGGCGGCGGTCAGCGTGAAGCGGCGGCCGTTATCGTCAGTGCCGGTGTAGCGCGCCGCTTCGACCCGCAGCCGCTGCGGCGCGACCTCCGCCCGGTTCTTGTCGAGGAGGAAGCCGATCTCGCTCCCCCCGCGCGCGAACGGGGCGAGCACCAGCCACGCCAGCACCGCGCCCACCGCGACCGGCAGCAGCAGCTTCAAGAGCCGCACCAGCGCATCGTGCGCGCTCCCCGGCCGCGCCCAGCGGCGGCGGTCGTCGCGCAGATGATCGGCGGCGGCGGACATCAGGCGTGCGCGAAAATGTCCACCTCGTCCCAACCGGCGAGGTCGAGGCGGGCGCGCACGGGGAGGAAATCGAAGCAGGCCTGCGCCAGCGCGGTGCGCCCTTCGCGGGCGAGCCGTTCGTCGAGCGCCTCCTTCATGCGATGCAGGAAACGCACGTCGCTCGCGGCATAGTCGCGCTGCGCGTCGCTGATCTCTGCTGCACCCCAGTCGCTGGTCTGTTGCTGCTTGGAGATTTCCTGGCCGCACAGCTCGCGCACCAGTTCCTTGAGGCCGTGGCGATCGGTGTAGGTGCGCACCAGCCGCGATGCGACCTTGGTGCAATAGACCGGCGCCGCCGTGACGCGCAGGTAACGCTCGATCACCGCGAGGTCGAAGCGTGCGAAATGGTAAAGCTTCAGCCTTGCAGGATCGCCCAGCACCGCGCGCAGGTTGGGCGCGGCGTAATCGCTCGCGGGGCCGAAGCGGACGAGATGTTCATCGCCCCGCCCATCCGCGATCTGCACCAGGCACAGCCGGTCGCGGCCGGGCTTCAGCCCCATCGCCTCGGTATCGACGGCGACCGGGCCAGGGGCGAGCACGTCGGCGGGCAGATCTTCTTCGTGAAAATAAACGCTCATCGCCCCCGCCATAGGCGCGCGGGAGGGGCGGCACCAGTGGCGGCGCGGCTTGTTGTGCGGCGTTCATGTTTTTGCTCGCGTTGCGCGTAAAGGCTGCTATCCACGACGATGGCCGGAAAAAGCGAATCCGGCCGGCGTGCGCCTCTCCGCTCGACGGATGCTCCGCCCTGGCCATGATATGAGTGAAGTAACAGCAGATGAGTTTTGATCGGGAACGCCGCGGTGGCGGCAAGACTGGCCACCGGCGCGGCGGCAAGCGTGACGATTTCGGCGGCGGCGGCGGCGATTTTTACGGCGGTGGCGGCGACGGCGGTTTCGGCGGCGGTGGCTTTGGTGGCGGCGGCGGCGGTTATGCCGGCGGCGGCTACGGCGGTGACCGTGGCGGCGGTGGCGGCGGCTACGGCGGCGGTGGTGGTGGCGGCGGTTTCAACCGCGGCCCGCGTCCGCAGATGCCGGCCCAGGTCATTGGTGAAGGCACCGGTGCCGTAAAATTTTTCAATCGTGACAAGGGCTTCGGCTTCGTCGCGCGAGACGATGGCGGCGAAGATGTGTTCGTCCACATCAGCGCGGTCGAGCAGGCCGGGCTTGAAGGGCTCGCCTCGGGTCAGACGATCAAGTTCACGCTGGTCGACCGCAACGGTCGCATCAGCGCGACCGACATCGGCATCACCGGCGAACAGCTTCCGCTCGACGCACCGGGCGCCGGTGGCCCCGGCGGCGGCATGGGCGGTGACCGTCCGCAGCGCGCACGGCGCCAGCTGACCGGCGAACGCGCCACGGGTGAAGTGAAGTTCTTCAACGGATCGAAGGGCTTCGGCTTCATCAAGCGCGACGACGGCGGCGCAGACTGCTTCGTGCACATCAGCGCGGTCGAACGCGCCGGCATGCATGCCCTCAACGAAGGCGACCGGCTCGCCTTCGACATCGAGGTCGACGATCGCGGCAAGTATAGCGCGGTGAACCTCGGCGGGGCCTGACCCGGTTACGCCACGGCGAATCGAACGAAGGGCGGCGGTCGTAACGGACCGCCGCCTTTTTTCGTTTCGGCTCGCTGCAGGAGAGCGCGCGGGGAGCAGTGCGAGAGGCGCCCGGGGATCGCGTGCTCGACCCGGGTCGTTGGTAAGGACTTGAACCAGGCGACACGCGCTGCGACGTGTCCGTTGTTAGAAACTACCGCGTTCAGAGCAGCCGCATCGCAGCAGTCCTACGAGCTCTCGTGCAGGTTGCGCTTCTCAGACTGGGTCAACGTGCCCCTGCGAAGGCAGGGGCCCATCACGAGGTTCCTCCCCCGGCCGCGTTACTCGGTTGAGGGCGCAGGAGATGGGCCCTGCCTTCGCAGGGGCACGCACCGCTTCCGGCCGCAGGCATCGCCCTCAGCCTCACGCGCGCCAGACGGCGCCCGCGCTCGACGGAGAACGCGCCTCGCGGCTTACTGGCCGCCGCCGCGCGGGCTCCGCGGGCGACGCGTGGTGGTTTCCTCCGCCTTGGCGCGGTCGAGCGACAGGGTGTAGCGCCCGGTCGCCGGCCCCAGCGGGCTTACCCGCGCCAGCACCGTGCCGTCGGTAGCGAAGTTGATGACGACCCGGCTGTTGAGGTTGTCGCCCTCCTTGCCACCGTCGTCGTTCGACTGGACGGTCGAAAAGCCCAGCGGAGTCATCGTCCCCACCTCAAGGAACGAATCGAACTCGCTCGACCGAAGCGTCAGTTCGTAGCGATCCCCCGCGCGCCCCGAAAAGCTGTAGAGGCGGTAGGGTCGCCCGCTGTCGACCAGCGAATTGCTGTCGCCGTCGTTGGGCAGGCTCGCGTCGGACTGGGTCAGCCGCCCCTCGGCACGCGAGCCAAGCGCGATCGGGATGGGTTCGGGCGTGCGCGCCGCGGGGGGCAGCTGCGTCACGGTGAGCGCATAGGCGCCCGATCCGCTGTCGGCGAGCGCCGTGCCGCGCAGGATATAGGTGCCGGCATCGCGAATATTGGCGATCAGCCGGCTATTGAGCCCGTCATTGGGCCCGCCGCCGTCGTCATTCTGCCCCAGGCTGATCCACTCGCACCCTTCGTAGCGACCGATCTCCAGCATGGTGTCGAAATCGTCCGCGGTCATCACCGCCTGAATGCGGCTGTTGGCGGGGAGGGTGATCGACCAGCTCGGCATGCGTGGGTCGGGGGTGCCGCACACGTTAGAGGCGGGCGCGACCGATCCACGAACCGTACGCCCGAGCTCGATAGCCGGAGGGAGCGGAGCACTGCGCCCCGAATCGCGCGCCTGCGACTGAGCCGCCGCGCGGACGGGCGGGGGAGTCCCACCCGCGCGGGTCTGCGCAGCAACGGCGCCCGACACCGCCAGCGCGACCGCCGCCGTCGTCCACAACAAAGCTCGCTCGATCATCACTGCCCCCGTTGAATTGCGAATGCTCGGCGATGCTATCACCCCCCGCGCGAAGCGAAAGCCCCGATTGGGGCAGGGCGGAGCGCCGCGGCGGGTTGACAATCGACCCCGACTCTCTTTATCGGCGCGGCCCAGCGGGCAGCCCAGCGCTGCCCTTTTTTATTGTCCCAACGCTTTCAGGAACCCGGTCATGGCCAAGCCGACCACCGTCAAGATCAAGCTCGTCAGCACTGCCGACACGGGCTTCTTCTACGTGACGAAGAAAAACCCGCGCAACCAGACCGAGAAGATGAGCTTCCGCAAGTACGACCCCGTCGCGCGCAAGCATGTCGAGTTCAAGGAAGCCAAGATCAAGTGACGTAAGCCGTTGGCGGCGGAAGCCGCCGACGTCGCGTGTCACCCCGGCTTAGTTCCGGGTTCGGCTCCGACACCGGCGGCGTTGGCCGTCGTTTGGATCGTAGAGCTTCGCCGCCAAATGACCTTGTCACCCTGAACGTTCAGCGTGACGTGGATCGGAGCGCGTTCCGCTAGCCCGCGTTACCCGGCGTGACCGCCCCGAACCGGGCTGCGTAACCGCTGTCGTCTCCTGCGGCTAGGAGGCGCGCTTGTTCGACCCAGTTGTCGCGGGCGATGCGGCCCTGAAAGGTGCCGAGGAAGCGGTCGACTTCGGCCACGTCGGCGTCGGTCCATGCGGCGATTTGATCGAACCGCGTCACCCCCAGCTCCGCGAGACGTGCGGAGAGTTTGGGCCCCACCCCCTTCATCCGCGACAGCTGATCGGGTGCGCCGTTGGCTGGCGCGATCGCCGGGCGGTCGGCGGCGAGGTCCGCGCGCTCAGCCGCAGACGTATCGAGCGGCGCGGCAACCGGGGGCGGTGGGGGTGCGAACTCGACCCGCTGCGCCGCCTCGATCTCCGGCCGACGCGGCTCAAGGCGACCCTCGGGGCGAGCCGCGGGAGCGTCGGGTAGGCGATTGGTGCTGGAGCGGCGCAGGAACAGCCGCGCAAACAACAGTGTAACGAGCAGCGCGGCGGCGATGACGGCGCCCCACAGCAGCGCGGGGTCGATGGCGTTGAGGTCGATCATCGGCGCTTCCTATCCTAAACGCGCCAGCTCGCGCCAGCCGATGTCGCGGCGGCAAAAGCCATCGGCGAAGTCGATCGCATCGATTCCGGCATAGGCGACACGCGCTGCCTCGCGCAGGGTCGGGGCCTTACCGCAGACGTTGAGCACGCGTCCGCCGCTCGCCACCAGCGCGCCATCGTCGCCGAGCGCTGTGCCCGCGTGGAAGACCGTCGCTCCCGCGGCGGCCGCCGCCTCCAGCGCGCGGATCGCGCCGCCCTTTGTTGGGGTGCCGGGATAGCCCTGGGCTGCCAGCACGATCGTCAGCGCAACCTCTTCGCTGAAGCGGGGCGCGTCGAACTCCGCCAGTCGCCCGCTCGCCACCGCCATGCACAGCGCGGCGATGTCGCCTTCATATCGCAGCATCAGCACCTGGCATTCGGGATCGCCGAAGCGGCAATTATATTCGATGAGCTTGGGCCCCTCGGCGGTCAGCATCAGCCCCGCATAGAGCACGCCGACATAGGGGTGCCCCGCCGCCGCCAGCGTCGCTACAGTCGGCGCGACGATCTCCGCCATCGCGCGGGCTTCGAGCTCGGGGGTGAGCACCGGCGCGGGACTGTAGGCGCCCATCCCGCCGGTGTTGGGGCCGGTGTCGCCGTCGCCGACGCGCTTGTGGTCCTGCGCGCTGCCGAAGGGAACGACGGTCCGACCATCAGAGAACGCGAACAGGCTCGCCTCTTCGCCCTCGAGGAACTCCTCGATCACCACCGGGCCGTCCTCGAGCGCCTCTCGCGCGGCCTGGCGCGCCATTTCGGAGTCGGTGGCAACCACCACGCCCTTGCCCGCGGCGAGCCCGTCGGCCTTGACCACCACCGGCGCGCCAAAGCGGGCGATCGCCTCGTCCGCCGCGTCGACGTCGGTGACCCGCACCCACGCGGCGGTGGGGATATTGGCGCGCGCGCAGATGCTCTTGGTGAAGGCCTTGCTCGCCTCCAGCCGAGCGGCGGCGGCGTCGGGGCCGAATACCGCGATGCCTGCGCTGCGTAGCTCATCGCCGAGACCGGCGCACAGCGGCGCCTCCGGCCCGACGACGACGAGGTCGATCGCGTGGGCTTCGCACCACGTGACGACCCCCCGACCGTCGGCAATATCTAGCGCGACCAGCTCCGCCACCTCCGCAATGCCCGGATTGCCCGGCGCGGCGAAGAGTTTGGAGAGGGTCGGCGATTGCGCCAGCTTCCACGCGAGGGCATGTTCGCGGCCACCCCCACCGATCAGAAGGATGCGCATTTCGTGTCAGGCTCCCCATTTGCCGGCGCCGGCCTGCCGTTCGGCGAAGCGCCGGACCGCGCCGGGCTGGTAGCCCGCAGCGGCAGGGGAGACAATGCGGCGCCCCTCTCCGTCTCCGCGCTCTCCGCAGCGCTCAAACAGGCGGTGGAAAGCGGCTTTTCGCATGTCCGCGTGCGGGGGGAGATCTCCGGCTTCAAGCGCGCTGCGTCGGGCCACCTCTACATGTGCCTCAAAGATGCGGATGCGACATTGGACGCGGTGATGTGGCGCACCGCCGCCGCGCGCGTGGCGTTTCGCGCGGAGGACGGGCTCGACGTCATCGCCACCGGTCGGCTCACCACCTACCCCGGGCGCTCCAAATATCAGATTGTGGTGGAGAGCCTCGAGCTCGCGGGCGAAGGCGCGCTGCTCGCGCTGCTGGAGAAAAACCGCCAGCGTTTCGCGGCGGAAGGTCTGTTCGCCAACGCCCGCGCTCTGCCAACGATGCCGCGCGTGATCGGCGTCGTCACGTCGCCCACCGGCGCAGTCATCCGCGACATCATCCACCGCATCGAGGATCGCTTTCCGACGCGCGTCATCGTCTGGCCAGTGCGCGTGCAGGGGCAGGGCGCGGCGGAGGAGGTCGCGGCGGCGATCCGCGGCTTCGGCGCGATTCGTCCCGGCGGGCCAGTCCCGCGCCCCGACCTCATCATCGTCGCGCGAGGCGGCGGCTCGATCGAGGATCTGTGGGCTTTCAACGAGGAGGTGGTCGTCCGCGCTGTCGCCGCCTCTCCCATCCCGCTGATCAGCGCGGTCGGGCATGAAACCGACACGACGCTGATCGACCACGCCGCCGACCGTCGGGCGCCGACCCCGACCGCCGCGGCGGAGATGGCGGTGCCCGTGCGCGCCGAGCTTGCGGCCGGAGTCGCCGACGTCGCCGCGCGGCTGCTGCGCGGCTGGGCGAGGCAGGCGGGGGAGCGGCGCCACCGCCTCAACGATTGCGCGCACCGCATCCCCTCGCGCGATCGGCTGGTCGCTCCGCAGCGCCAGCGGCTCGACGAGGCGGGGGAGCGCTTCGCCACCGCCATGCTGCGGCTCTCGGGTGATGCGCGCGCGCAGCTTGACCGCATCGCCTGCACGCTGCGCGTCGACCTCCTCGCCCGCCGCGTGAGCGAGGCGCGCACTCGTCGCGTGGAGGCGTGGGATCGCATCCCCGACGCGGCGCGGTTGCTCGCGCCCGCCCGCGCGGCGCTGGTGGGGCAAGCCACGCGGCTCCCCGGCGCGCTCGACCTTACCCACGCTCGCGCAG